>Ga0190344_1000535_pt1 | contig 17849 bp, 14 predicted proteins | sample 48721323_MG_FD_161662 | JGI IMG/M metagenome (GOLD analysis project Ga0190344, IMG submission 161662) | Hydrothermal vent microbial mat bacterial communities from Southern Trench, Guaymas Basin, Mexico - 4872-13-2-3_MG | ecosystem: Environmental > Aquatic > Marine > Hydrothermal vents >... | reverse complement strand
GGTGACTTCTATCTCCAGTTTGTTTATCATATTGACACTCAAACCCTTGTTGGGCGAGATGAGAGAAGATAAGTTATCTTATAGATTTATCCTCAATCAAAATTTTTTATTGACAGCTTGTCTCATTATCTTTACCGAATTAAGTTTTTTATATTGGTTTAAAGAAATAACGATTTATGTTCAAACACAATTTTTAATCTTTGTTGCCCTATACTCAGTATTGATCATAATTGTTGGTCTCTATCTTGGTATTCCGAAAAATGATGAGGGGCAAAAAGTGTTACCGACACAATGGCGTTGGCGTTTAATCATTATCTTAAATCCGATTATTGTGCTATTACTCACTGGTATTTTAATCAAATTGCTATTGTCTATCATTTTACTCATCCAATAATGTAGGAAAAACATATATGAATTGGCATGTGATCACCAGCAGTAAGGGCGGCATCGGTAAAACATTACTCGCGTTACTTTTATTGGCACACCATCTTGAAGACGATGATAAAAAACAACAAGGCAGTACCCTTGTAGTTGATTTGAATGGTATGAATGCGGATTCAGCCGCTATACTGCTTTACCAAGCCAGAATTGGAGACTCGATATTTTGTCCGTTGAAAAGCTATGCAGAGCAAGAAAATAAGGAAAATGGAACGCATGTAGGCAGGCAGCTCATTTTTCAAAAAACCTTTTCGCTCAGTGACAATCATTCGCGTGATTACGTTGTCGCCTACCCCAAGAACCCTTATGAGCCTTATGATCATAATCGTTTTGCTGATTTGCTTTATACGATTAAAATGTCTGCAATGGAAATGGCAGATAAATTAGACATTGCGCCATTAGAACATGTTATCATTGATACCAATTATCATTTTTGTAATATTTTTAGTCAAAAAGGTGAACATTACAAAATATACGATCAACTCTTTAAAAACGATAATATTGTTATCTGGTTTTTGTGGGTATATCGTCAATTAGATAAGTTATTCAACTCAAACGAGCATGAAGTCACTGTTTTTAAACTCACGGCTAGAGCCATCGAAGATTTTTTTAAAAGCCATACCAATCCGGCACCTCTGAGGCATGTTTTTAATCCGGGTGCCTTAGTCACATCGCCACCTGATGATGTCAACAGAGGTGTTTTAAATGGGATTGTCGGCAGATTTGTTGATGTTATCGTAACTGGAAAGCAAAAAGATTACACCTTTGATGAATTAGAAGACTTAATCAATACACTCCCAGTAGGAAACTACATTAAGTTTGGTGAATTAAACAAGATATTGACGATGGCTTACCCAAGAGATGAACGCTTTAACGGCGATCCCTATTTTCTGCTATTGGATATATTGCTTGGCGTGATTAAGATATGGAACAAAGAAAATGCTTCAAAAGAACGTCCAATGAATATTATTCCCCTATCGGTTTATCAACATGGTTTACAATATTACACCGATAAAAAACGAAAAGATCCCGTTTCTCGTATCAAGGAATTTAATATCTATAAGAATTTCAAGAAACTAATGTGATAGAATATGAAAATATTGGTTTACGAAACAACAGAAATCGTTCCCATTGACGGTTTGTATGAGTGGCTTGGCGACTCTGGCAGCATTATTTTTTCTAATGCTGATCAAGCAATACAGAATTTTGATAGCAAAGAAGTGATAAGGTTGTTAGGCAGCATTAATTTCGACACTGTCATTTTTTATATACCATTAAGCATACAAAATCAGTTTGTTAAATTAGTTAATCAGCAATTTAATATCACTGAATGGCAAGAAGACAATACTGTGAATTTTTCAATACATCAAATTGGGCTAATCGGTAAAGATGCACTTTATAAATTTTTGGATACAATGAAATTAATAGTGGGTTTGAGTCCCAAAAAAGAGTGCACTGAAAAACTAATTGAAGCCATGAATAAGATTGTTAGCGATGTTAGCAATCCTATAGATGCTATTTTTGTCTCTGATATGAATAAGGTTATGCTTTGCCAGACAGAAGAAAATCAGAGTAAACAAGGAACCTTGCTAAAATTTAACCTGAAATCAATTCTAAAGTCTCTTCATTTATTAAAAAATGATGGACTTAAACGTGAAATTCTTGAATTTGATGATGGTATTGTGGTTTCATATCCAGTTAAGAATGCGTCAAATTCACATGAGGCTATTGTTGGATTTCTCACGACTGTAAAAGAAGATGGAATTTTAGGTCGATTTTTGATTTTTTCCAATAAATACTTTGATCAACTTGTCCCTAAATAAACGTAACCCATTGAAAATACGGGAGGGATACAACGAACATAAAAATCAAGGACTTAGCTTATTAAGGGACAAGTCTAAGGCAATTCCCAAATAATTAATATACCAGGGCAACCACAAGGGATTGCCCCTACATGCGCGCTTGTAGGGGTAATCCCTCGTGGTTACCCCATTATTGGTATTTTTATTTTTTGGAGTTCCCTAATGTTCTCAAAGCACTTGTTATTTTGTAATATGCTTAATATCAAATAGATAACAGTGTAAGGCTTGTTTTGATTTGAGTTATCACTACAACATTAAGAGAGGTAGATATGCAATTGTTAGATGATATTGTTAAGGCAAAAAAATGGATTGATGCCATTTTTATATCCGAATTAGGTACTGGAATGTTACTGGAAGGCAGTAAAACACTTGATGGGCGGGACCCTAAATTGATTGAAGCCCTGATGGGAGCTCAAGGATCAGGTGGCTTAGCCTTTGCGAATACGGGTATTTTCCATGCTCTTCAACGGATGATGGACGCATTTGGACACGAAACAGGACATGGTAAGCTGAGCTCTACCATTCTTCAATTTGGAGATATTAAAAATTTCAAGGGCATTCTTGTTGTGTATGTTTATCACCTTCAACAAATGTCTCTTGCGATTGGTTTTGTCAGCACAAGACAAGAAGGAGATACTTTGGCCGGTATGGTAATCCATTGCGAAAGTAATATCAAAAATGTCTTGAAAGAAGTGGAGAACAAGTATGGCCCGTAGAATGTCGCCAACTTTTGCTTGGCAAATAAAACGCTCTGCTTATTTTTTCTTAACGGAGGTAATATGGTTATAGCTGGAGATATTGGTTCTACTAGGAGCTATCTGGGTATCTATAAACTACCGGATGACAACAAGAAAAATCCGGTTTTAGTTTTTCCTCACGACGAGCCTAAACAATACGATAGTGCAAAATATCCCAATTTTGACTCTATGATAGAGGCGTTTTTAAAAGAGGCTAAGGCTAATCTCAATGAAACCATTTATGCAGCTTGTTTCGCTATCAGTGGGCAACCAGAAAATGGTTATATCATCGGTTTAGACTGGAAATTATCCCAAGACAAACTATGTGAATTTTGGGTGGAACAGTCTTGGGAAAAGAAAATAGGAGCCTGTGATGAAGCCGCTATCAAAAAATTGCCCATTGCAAGGTTCGTCCATAACTTGGAGGGGATTGGCTTTAATCATTTGTTAGAGTCAGTGAAATTAGTTGAACTTAACGAAGAGGCTAATCCTGCAAACGAAAAGAACAAGGACAAACATGGACGGCCCTTTAAACGTGCTATAATCGGTGTGAGAGGGGGTTTAGGAGAAGCTCTCGTCTATTGGGGACACCCGCCTGGTAAGCAATTTCTACCGGAGCGGTTTAATATATCACCTTCCGAAGGCGGACAGGCTAATTTAGCGCCTAGTAGTCAGGAAGAAGTTGAATTGTTAAATTACTTACTTAAACACCCTGAATACCTTGATATTCCTGAATTAGTGACTTACCGGGATGTCTTGTCAGAAAGAGGTATGGTGTCCATGTATCAATTTTTCAAAGACAAAATGGGTGACGACGGGGTAGCAGCACCTGTTGAAAAGTTGATAAGTGACAAAAATATCAAGTCTGCTGCCAGAGAAATTATCAAAACGGCATTAGAAGAAAAAAATGCCTTATGTGAACAGGCAATCGACTTGTTTTTCTCAATTTATGGCGCAGAAGCGGGTAATTTAGCATTGAGGTATTATGCACTAGGTGGGGTGTATTACATTCATGGTTCTATCACACCACCAGAACTTGTTGATAAATTGATCGAAAAAATTAAACACGGCACTTTTATGCAAGCGTTTACACGCCGAGCAAAACCACAACTTGTTGACTTATTAAAATCCATTCCAGTGAAATTTGTTCATGAGCCTCATATTAGGATATATGGGGCAGCGCGACGTGCTCTTAGGAGAGAAGTATTAGCTCGTGTACTTTATAATAAATGCAAGTAATCTTGCTACCTCAAACATCCACCTTGTATTCAACGAGGTGGATACAACTCCCCTCTTAATCTTTCCCTTTTCCCGTTTAGGAATGGTAATTAAATAATTTGTGCATTCGTAAAAGGAAGGGCGCAGCAATACGATTCTCTCTCGGCGAAATCCACATGTTATTTAATTCTCGTTCCTTAGCCTATCAAGTCGTTAATTGATTTTTCAAGTACAAGTATAATAAGACATGGTGGCTTACGAAATCTATTGCATTGATTGGTGAGAATGATGAATCCGTTTTCGCAATGGTTGAGCCTTTCATATCAGATTGAGTTTTACAGGTAAATTTATGGCCAAAATCACATTGACACAAAACAATTTATTGAATCCGAATGAGTTCAAAAAAATACTAGAATATACTGAACAACGTTAGTCAACCGTAAACGATCTTTTAGATTTATTACGTGAATTAGTGACTTTTGAACAAGAATATCATTTTGCCAGTGATGTTTTTTATGCCCGTTTTATGCGAGGTGAAATGGGAGATGCTTTACCTTTCATCAAATGGGCAGGGCGCTACGAACTTTATTTAGAAGCCAAAAAAGAAGTTATCTTGCCTCAACCAGAAGATTATGTTAGCAAACTTGCAGGATGCCATAAAGAAATTTGGCAATCAATGAATAGACACCTATAACTTTATGGTAAACCACCCAAAGTTATTTGGATTCGTCTTGGTAATTCTTCTGTTATAGATATAGCAGACTTACTTCGTTCCCATTCTATTTCAATACATACTTTTGAGTTCAATGATGTTGAATCTCTTTTGATTTTACCCTAAACAGAATAATGGTAAAATCCGTTTTTTGATCTGATTGAAAAAGAGAAGATAATGAATGCCCTCACATTACACATTCCAATAGATAATGATATTTTGTGATAACGAGATCAAATGCCTGAAGAATTTGGCCATGAGTTAAAATTATGGGCAGCTATCAGCCTGTATTATTTCGGCAAAATCAGTTTGGCACGGGCCGCGTCGCTGGCTAATTATCATCGGTATGATTTCGAGAAACAGTTATAGCGTTTCCCGATTGCATGAACTACAAAGGCCAATCAATCATAAAAATATTAAAACGCTAAGGCACTTTCAGGGCCTTAGTTAGCGTTTTTTTATGCAACCCCAGGTTGCACCCTCATCGTTAGACACAAGTCTTTAATTATTTGATTTTAATAATATTTTTAAATGGTGGGCAACCACGTTACCCACCATTTCACATTTAGCGTAGCACACCGAAGCTTCACGCAAAAGTTGCGCGCAACTTTATTTCACGCTAAAGTTTCGCTTCGCGAAACAAAGCGCGTGAGCCGAAGGCCAGCGAAGCTAAATACATTTTTATTTTAAATGGTGGGCAACAAAAACACGTTACCCACCCTACATTTTTATTTATGTATAACGATGAGTCATAAAGCGGCACGTTTAGAAATTTCAGGGATATTAGCTGAAAATAAGGGTAATACCGTAACTAGCCGAATTAATATCAAACAAAAACAAACTCAACCAACCGATCATACTTTTCCTGTTTATATCATTGTGGTTAAATTTAATAAACCTTGGGGCAAAATGGTGTTGAAAAATGTTAACAGTTGATGATTTACACCCCAAAGCAATGGATTTAGCCGATGCCGGTTTTTTGGCACAGAAAAAAAGCCAATTAGAAGATGCCAAGATGTTGTTTCAAAAAGCTTTAGAACTCGAAAAACAAGCTGCTCTTCTCCTTTCAAAGGATGAAAACGCTGAACCAACCCGATCTATTCTTTATCGCAGTGCTGCTGCTTTAGCCTATCATGGCGAACTATATGATTTGGCTGATGAATTAATTCTAGAAGCGCTTTCTGGATATCCGCCACCCGAAATCAAACAAGAATTGAAAGCATTATCGGAAAAAGTCAGGTTCCAACGTCACTTCAATCAAATTAAACCGCAATTTGAAAGTGATCCTATTCATCTAAAAGGTATTTTAATCTATGCTGATAGTACCAATAATAGCCGATTGGGTATGGTAAAATTAGTCGAACCCGATACTCATCAAAAGTATAGTATTTTAGTACCCATGACTTTAATGAAATCGGTTGTTAAACCCTATTACGAAGAAAATGTCATTATAACCGCGTTTTCAGATGGGAAAGAGATTTATTTTGGTGCAATTAATTCAGAGAATGCTTGAGGAAGGTAGAGTCAATACAATCTCCGTACTAATCCCCCCTTTTCCTATTACCTATCATTTTTTAGATTAAATATTGATTTCACTACGTCTCAGTATCCACCTTGCACTAAACGAGGTGGATACAACTCCCTCTTCATCCTTCCATCTTTTTTCCCGTTCAAAAATCTTTGCCCAAAAGTTGAATTACCATTAACACCACTTCTGCCACATTTGTGGCGATTGATGAAGTGCCCATTAATGAAATAGAAACATTCTCTTTTTTCATACCTATCGCATCGTTGATTTCATTCCCAACAAAACAAACTTCCGGCTTTCTGCAATTACTCTTCGCTTTCTCTTGTGGCAGAATGCTATAGAAATATTCATCCATGCCCTACAATTGTTGAGTCGGTTAGTTTATGTTTCCCCGATACGATGGTTTGATAACATCTTGATGTGATTTAAAATTTAAGACTTTCCTATACTCTGTAAGACAACGTTTTGTCAGAGGTAAAAAACCTGCCAGGTTTGGCAAACCTGGCAGGTTTGACACGAAACTTTTCTGGGCAACTATATCAATCTAGGAAGCGTCGCTTACACCCTGACATCAAGGCAGTAAAGTCTTCACTCATCGCCAATTCTTGGTTTGCCAAAGCCTTGACGAAGCGATCAACGGCCTCAACACCCCGCTAAGCCATTCAAAATTCAAGCCTCAAAATCGGCCCATCGTCTTTCTCTTTTCAGGGCAAGGCGCTCAATACGTCAATATGGCGGAAGGCCTTTACCAACATGAACCGATATTTCGTGAACAAGTAGACACCTGCGCCGCATTTCTCAAACCCCATATCAAACAGGATTTGAGAAGCCTACTCTATCCAGCGCAACGCGCAGAAGCACAGCTTCAAGAAACTGCCATCGCGCAACCGGCCTTATTTGTCATTGAATACGCCCTAGCTCAATTATGGATATCCTGGGGCATCAAACCGCAAGCCATGATAGGGCATAGTCTCGGTGAATATGTCGCCGCCGCTAAACGCAGATTAAAATCAGCGTAAATCATGACAATCAGTCAAATCAGCGTTCTATCTTAGTTATCAGGAAAGGCTATAAGCCGCTTTCTGTGTTCCCACTTCACAATGCCTTGACTATTTCCAAACTTAAACCTGTTGCATTAGTGATTTGTTCGTTTGTCAAGGTGCCAAGGACTTTGAGATTACGAGCGGCTTCTTTCATCTTCTCCTCCCCCCTCTTTTCGTCCCTTCTCTTCCCCCTCTTTGAACTTTCGCATCTCCGCTTCTTCCCGATTATGTTCTTCCTTCATACGCGCACGTTCTTCTGGCGTAATTTTATCTTTCTCAATCACCTGAAAAAGTTCAAAAAATGCGGGATTGGTATACGCATCCTCATCCACTTTTCCATCCAAGCTATCATGAATCGCCTGCATCCATTCGCGATATGGCTTTGGTGTCTTGGTATGGGCCGATTTATTGGTAAACACAAAAATAAGCTTATGTTTATACTGATAAACCTTATCAAGCAATTTGCTGGTAATCAAATCTCGCGGCTCAAAATCATGCACGATAATCCCACTGTCTGGACTGGGCGTTTTTTTCTGCGTAAAAAAAAATATCGTGATGACTGTTCTTGGAAAACTGTCGTTATCAGAACTAATAATGGTTTCCACCATCGCACTACATTGATAATAAACAAAACGCTCGTAAGTGTCTGTATCATGAGCGTGTTGTATCTCGACAATCACCCGATTCTTTTTATCCTCGGCAAATAAATCAAATTTTGTAGCGACATTACCCACCGGTGGGATAAAAGCTTTGTCATTTTCCACCTCATCAATTTCCAATTGGATGCCAATAAAATCCTTGACTAAGGCGGTGAAAAGGTTTGGGTGACTAAACGCCTTTTTGAAAATCACTTCGTAACGTAAAGGGGCGACTTGTTTCATTTTTATCATTTCCAATTAAAGAGGGTTAAATTCTTATTTTTTGATTGACGCTGTTTTACAATGTTTTTTTAGCGGCTTAGCGGCTTAGCGTGAGATTTTATCTCACGCCAAGCCGCAAAGGCGCAAAGAAATTGTAATATAATGGGGTTGAGTTGATGTTTAGTACAGCGGATCAGGGGATTGAACTTCTTTCTGAGAGGGCCGGTTTCTATTTACTGGGGTAGAAACAGGGTTAGAGATGCGAAGATTAGAGACGCGAAGATTAGAGACGCGAAGCATCGCGTCTCTACGATTTCGTCAAAACACCTCACAACGAATCCGTTCAATCCCATGCTCCGTTGTACTAATGATTGTAAACGTCATTGGATAGAACGCAGATTGTCATGATTTTCACGATTTCACGCGCTTTGTATAGCGAAGCGAAACTTCAGCGTGAAATAAAGTTTTTGCGCGCAAAAACTTGTTAAGTGAAAAACTGATTTATGCAGATTAAAATCAGCGTAAATCATGACAATCAGTCAAATCAGCGTTTTATTAAAAACAGATAACAGATAACTGATAACTGGATAGAACGCAGATTGTCATGATTTTCACGATTTCACGCGCTTTGTATAGCGAAGCTTCACGACGCGCGTGAAATAAAGTATTTGCTTAAAAAACTTTTGCGTGAAAAACTGATTTTTGCCTCTCAACAAAGCGAAAATTATGAGAATCAGGGCAATGCAAAATAAATTTGAAACGAAAATTGCTGAAAGCAAAATCAATTTGCTGCTGTTGGCTGCTTTAGTTGGCTGTTAAATTTTATAATAGCGACTTTGATGCTAAGTTAATTGTTAATTGTTAATTGTTAATTGTTAAATTGTTAATAAAAATAGTGTTATTTAAGTTAGAACGGGCCTCTTGCAAAATGCAAGAGGCATAAACGATAAAACAATGACTTACAAGTACGTGAGTGTGTAAGTGATTGATTTATTGTTAGATCGTCCCCGTTTTGCCAGTCCCTCTTGCCAATAGTACTAATATTCCCCATAATATATTACTAAAGTATTTAAGATTTAAGCCTTGACACTTGACAAGAATATTTAGGGGTGTATTAATATGTTTGTTAATAGTCAATACCATCGCTAAAATATATTATAAATTTTATGTGGTTATTAATATTGCCAATGACTAAAAGTAGAGACGCGATGCTTCGCGTCTAAGGTAACTCGCAACAAATAACCTAGGCCCAAACCTGACAGGTTTTGAAAACCTGTCAGGTTTTTATCGAGAAAATCAAATTAAAATAAAAAACGGGCATCATCAAATGATATGAGACAAAAAATTAGAGCATGGCTAAAACGAAAAATACCCTACTTAATTATTCTTACGCTTTTCCTATTTTGGGCACTTTTTTTCTTTTGGCCACGTATTATCATCACCATTCATTCAGGTGAAGCTGGTGTTTTATACTGGCTTTTCTTAGGTGGAACAGAGACTGATCATGTGTATTCAGAGGGTTTTTACGTCATAGCACCTTGGGATAAAATGTATATTTATAATGTCAGAGTTCAGACAGTGTTGCATGATTTAGAGGTGTTAACCAATCGGGGTTTGCCTATTCAGCTAAAATTAGCGATTCGTTTTCAACCCGAATACGAAACCTTGGGTGTCCTCCACCAAGAAGTGGGGCCTGATTATATTAATACCATTATTGTTCCCGACATCGATTCTGTTTTGCGTAAGAATCTTGGCCATCAGAATCCGGAAGATATTTATGTTAACAAAGAAAATATTCTCACGAAAATTATTGTGAATGCTTTGAACGAACTGGGGCAAAAATATGTGAATATGCATAGCATTGTTATTCGAAAAGTCGTCTTACCTGAACCCATCAAACAAGCGATTGAAGAAAAATTAGTAGAAGAACAACGTTATCAGACTTATGATTTTAAACTGAAAAAAGAGGAAAAGGAAGCGGAACGACGGGTCATTGAGGCAACCGGTATCGCGAACAAACGGCGCATTGAGGCTGCCGGTATTAGAGACTATCAACAAATTATCTCCGAAACCCTTGATGAAAAAATGTTAAAGTGGCATGGTATTGATGCCAGTCTCAAATTGTCAGAATCTGAAAATGCGAAAGTCATTGTCATTGGTGCTGGCAAAAACGGATTACCTATTATTGGCAATATTCCATTTGAATCTAATGAACCACCACCGCTGCCAAATAAATAAAAAATCTTGATACTTGGTGTTTTTAAACAGGAATGGTGGGCAACAAAAACCCGTTACCGGCCCCCTACAATAAAGACTGTTTCACTTTTCACGGATAATTTATTTTTTTGATATGCCTTAAACCGTTAATAACGACAAGGATTCTTTCTGAAAGGATTAAACCGAAGTCGTTAAAGGATTAAAAAAGTCTGATTATAACGGATTTTGCGTAGGGGCGAACCTGCGTGTTCGCCCTTGCTTGCCTAAATATTGGTATAAACTAATGACAACAGAAAAAATTATCAAAATGATAGGGTTAATAACCGTCTTGCTCATTTGTGCATGCAGCAATCCATACGAGGCTTCTAAAAAGAAAAGGATAAAAACGGCAGTTGAAAGTCAAGATACGATAATCATTGGTGTCGCATGGGCAGATAAAGAGGCTCATTTTGTGAAAGGGGTTCAATTGGCAGTCAAAGAATTCAATGATGATGGGGGGGTACTCGGCAAATCCCTTGAACTTATCATAAATGAAGGCGAAAAAAAAATTTCAAACAAGCTCACACTGAAAAAACTCACACTGAGACAAAAACAAGACATCACAGTTGAAGTGGCAAGATCATTTGCAGCAAACCCAAGAGTGGTCGCCGTTACGGGGCATCGTTCGTCTAACCAAGCAGTTCCTGCCTCCATTGTTTATCAATTTCATGGTATTGCTTTTCTCGCACCCACTTCGACCAATATCAATTTAACCGATCACAATTTTAACTATGTTTTTCGGATGACCCCTAATAATGAAGAAATAGCAAAACAGTTAGCAAATTATTGCCATCAAAAGGGCTACCAAAAAATAGTGATACTACACAGTAAAAGTGACTATGGTAACCAATTGGCTGATTCGTTTGTTTCAAATTTTGTTAAAAAGGACAACACAGAACCTAAAACGGAAATTGTCTTGCGTCGTTCATTTTTTTCAAATCAAACGGATTTCAGTTATTTGATGGTTGAGTTAAAACGTGCTAAAAAGGAAGACGATTTTGATGCCATTTTTATCGTAACCGGTGCCAAAATGGCGGCTCATATCTATCAAGACAGTCGTGATATGGGTTTTAAGGTACCTTTTATTGGGGGAGAGGGGTTGGACAATTCAACGTTTTGGAAGGCCGTCAAAGAATGGGAAATTGCTGAAGAAGTCTTCACAGAAAAATCTGTTGTACCCACTTTGTTGAATACAACCACAAAAGATTCTATTTCACAAATCTTTATTGAAAATTTTAAAAAAGAATATGATTTTGAAGCTGATCACTACGCAGCATTAGGATATGATAGTATAAAAATCTTGGTACATGGTATCAAAAAGGGCAATTCAACCCAACCCTTCAAGATTGCAGAGACAATACGGTATATGCCACCTTGTCAGGCTGTGACGGGTCAATACCAGTTTCACATGGATGGCGATGTTAGAACTCGAAAATTTCATTTCAAACTGTTTCGTCAGGGCCAATTTGAGTATGAAGAGATTGATTTTAAAGACTTGATTTTAGCTCATGAGAACTGTGGTGATGTTGACAGGGATAAAGACGGTATTCCTAATGACAGAGACGCTTGCCCTGATAACAAAAGCGATGCGATTTCTAAAGGCGTGTATCAAAAGGGTACCTCAAGGGGCTGTCCAATTGATAGTGACGAAGACACTTATGAAGATTATCGTGATCATTGTCCAAACACACGTCCTAACGAATTGAAAAAGGGCATTGACTCTTATGGTTGTCCGGTAGATCAGGATAAAGATGGTGTGCCAGATTATCGTGACGATTGTCCAAAAGATAGCCGTTTTGAAACCAGAAAAGGGGTTGATTCTCAGGGTTGTATGATTGATGCGGATAAAGATGAGATACCTGATTATCAGGATGTTTGTCCCAAGAATAGCTTGAAAGAGCTTTCCAAAGGCATTTATCAGCAAGGGGATAAGATTGGTTGTCCAATAGATAGCGATAATGACAAGGTACCGGATTATCGGGATGATTGTCCACAGAACTTGCCCACTGAAATGGAAAAAGGGCTTGATTTACGAGGTTGTCCGTTTGATCGGGATAAAGATGACGTGCCTGATTATCGCGACGCTTGTCCTTTGAACAAACACTTTGAAATCATAAAAGGAGTTGATTCACAGGGTTGTTCTGTTGATACGGATCAAGATAGTGTACCGGATTATAAAGATGCTTGTTTTCAAAATAGCTTTGATGAAATTTCTAAAGGGGTTTTTCAACAAGGCACTCATTTGGGCTGCCCGATAGAGAGCGATCAAGATGGCGTACCTGATTATCGTGATGATTGTCTCAATAACAGCTTTGTTGAAATTGGAAAAGGCGTTGATTCTCGCGGTTGCCCACGAGATACCGATAAAGATGAGGTGCCTGATTATAAAGACGTTTGTTTTAATAACAGCCCTGAAGAAATTGCCAAAGGGGTTAATCAACAAGGGGTACGTCTGGGTTGTCCAATGGATAATGATAATGATGGTGTGCCAGATTATCGCGATGTGTGTCCAAATAACAGCCGTTTTGAAATCAGAAAAGGGGTTAATTCAGATGGTTGCCCGTAGAGACGCGATGCTTCGCGTCTCTTATGTCGCGTCTCTTATGTCGCGTCTCTTATGTCGCGTCTCTTATGTCGCGTCTCTTATGTCGCGTCTCTTATGCGACGAAACCTCGCGTCTATACGAAACTGAGACGCGAAACCTCGCGTCTATACGAAACTGAGACGCGAAACCTCGCGTCTATACGAAACTGAGACGCGAAACATCGCGTCTATACGAAACTGAGACGCGAAACCTCGCGTCTATACGAAACTGAGATGCGAAACATCGCGTCTATACGAAACTGAGACGCGAAACATTGAGACGCGAAACATTGAGACGCGAAACATCGCGTCTCTACTGCGACAATGGCAAAGGTATTGCTAATTAAAAAAGAATTATGATAACGATAAAAATGACAAAAATAATATCGCTCATGCTCGTTTTGCTCATTTCGGCATGCGGCGGTTCAGACGACGATTCTGAGGCAAAAGAAGTCAAAACGGCCCATGAGAATACGATAGTGATTGGTGTCGCATGGCCAAATAATGACGATAATTTTGTAAAAGGGGCACGATTGGCGACAAAAGAAATCAATCGCAACGGGGGCGTGTTAAAAAAGTCCTTTCAACTTCTTATAAATGACGGAGAAAAAGCGGCTTTAGATTTATCGCTCACAGCAAAACAATCAAAAAAAATCACGCTTGATGTGGCCAACTCATTGGTGGCTAACCCCGCTGTGGTTGCCGTCATTGGACATCGTTTTTCCAATTCTGCGATGCCAGCGGCCGATATTTACCATTCTCATCGTATTGTTTTTATCGCACCTGCCCTGACAAACCTAAGTTTAACCGAACACAAATCTAACTCTGTTTTTCGGATGGTGCCTAATAACGAACAAATGGGAAAGCAAATAGCCACTTATTGTCATAAAGCTGGCTACAAAAAAATAGGGGTGCTGCATAGTCAAGACAATTATGGCAACGAATTAGCCAATGCGTTTGTTTACAACGCGGTAGAAAATAACGGTGCCCAAATTGTGATACGGCGATCATTTTTACCTCATCAAACGGATTTTACTGATATAATACTTGAACTCAAAGACCTTAATGATGTTGAGGCTATTTTTGTTGCAACTGAGGCCAAAGTGGCGGCCAAAATTTATCAAGACAGTCGTCAGATGAACATTAGGGTTCCCTTTGTAGGGGGTAATGCGTTAAACTATGAACCGTTTTGGCGGGTTGTTAAGGAATGGGAAAAGTCTGAAGACATTATAAATAAGTCTGCAGTGCTAACCGTATTCAACACATCCGCTCACCTGACACAAGAAATATTTATTGACCATTTTAAAAAAGAATATGGTGAACAAGCGAAACCTGACAACCTAGCGGCACTGGGGTATGATAGCATCAAACTTTTAGCACATGGCATGAAAAGTGCCCGTTCAAGCGTGCCAAGCCAGTTCGCAGAGAAGCTGCACGCTATGCCATCTTGTCAGGGTGTCATAGGGCAATACCGCTTTAGAGTGAACGGCCATGTGGTGAATCGAAAACTCTATTTCAAGCACTTCCGTCAGGGTCAATTTGAGTATCAAGATATTGATGATCACAGCTTGAATGCTCAAACGAGGTTAGTAGCACAATCGGAATGTGGTTATGTTGACCGCGATAAAGATGATATATTTAATGATGTCGATGTATGCCCTGATAACACTGAGGAAGAAATGGCTAAAGGCGTTTATCAAGAGGGCGATTTCATAGGCTGTCCCATTGATAGCGACAAAGACGGTTATCAAGATTATCGTGACGCTTGCCCCAACACCCTTCCAAATGAATTTGAAAAAGGCATTGATTCACGCGGTTGCCCAAAGGACACGGATAATGATGGTGTTCCTGATTATAAGGATTTGTGTTTAGCTAATTTACGAGAGAGTGCCTTGGTTGATGAGCAAGGTTGCGCGCCTGATGCCGATCAAGATCGTGTCTTTGATGATAAAGATATCTGCCCCAATAACAAACCAGAAGAACTTTCTCAAGGGATTTATCTTCAAGGCGCAAAGGCAGGCTGTCCTATAGATAGCGATAATGACGATGTGCCAGATTATCGTGATCAGTGTTTCATGAATCGCCCCATGGAAATCAAAAAAGGGGTTGATTTACACGGTTGTCCAATTGATACGGATCAAGATGACATCCAAGATTATGAAGATGTTTGCTCTGATAACAGTCAGCCAGAAATTTCCACTGGGGTTTATCTACAAGGAGACACTATTGGTTGCCCAATAGATAGCGATAATGATAGTGTGCCCGATTATCGTGACAAGTGTCCAAAAAACCAAGCTAAAGAAATCAAAAAAGGGATTGACCCACAAGGTTGTCCGATTGATACGGATAAAGACAGTGTGCCGGATTATCATGACGATTGCCCAAAGAATAACCCCCTTGAACTCCGAAAAGGGATTGATTCACGCGGCTGTCCCATCGATACTGATCAGGATCGTATACCGGATTATAATGATGTTTGTTTTGAAAATAGCCCTAAAGAAATTTCTAAAGGCGTTTATCAAAAAGGCACTTTTTTGGGTTGCCCAGTAGATAGTGATCAAGATGGTGTGCCTGATTATCGTGATGATTGTTCCAAAAACAGCCCCAAAGAAATCGGAAAAGGGATTGATTCACGCGGTTGCCCACAAGATATCGATAAAGATGGTGTGCCTGATTATAAAGACGTTTGTATCAACAATAGCTCAAAAGAAATCTCCAAAGGCGTTTTTCAACGTGGCACTCATTTGGGCTGTCCAAAAGATAGCGATCAAGACGGTGTCCCTGATTACCGTGATGATTGTCCCAAGAATCGCCGTCATGAACTCAAAAATGGCATTGATTTACACAGCGGTTGTCCGCTAGATAGCGATAAAGATGCCGTCCCCGATTATAAAGATGTCTGCGTCGGTAATCGTCAGGAAGAAATTTCCAAAGGCGTTTATCAAAAAGGCCTTCATCTTGGTTGCCCGATGGACCGAGATAATGATGGAGTGCCGGATTATCGCGATGTGTGCCCCAAAAACCGTCGTCTGGAAATGAGTCAAGGCGTTGATTCGCAGGGTTGCCCACACGATAGCGATAAAGATGGTATCCCAGACTATAAAGATGCCTGTTTTAATAACAGCGTGAAGGAAATTTCTAAAGGCGTTTCTCAACAAAAAGGACAGCTTGGTTGCCCAATAGACACTGATCGTGACGGCGTAGCAGATTATCGTGATGATTGCCCAAAAAACAGCCCACTTGAAATCAGCAAAAACCTTGATTCACGCGGTTGTCCCATTGATGCCGATCAAGATGGTGTGCTGGATTATCAGGATGTGTGCTTCAATAATAGCCCTGAGGCCCTTTCCAAAGGGATGTATCAAGAAGGCATTCATCTGGGTTGCCCGATAGACAGTGACAGTGACGGTGTACCCGATTATCGTGACATTTGCCTCAAAAACAGCAGCCTTGAAATCAGTAAAGGGATTGATTCACAAGGTTGTCCCATTGACACGGATAAAGATGACATTCCTGATTATCAGGATGCTTGTATTAATAATAGTTTGGAAGAACTGTCCAAAGGGGTTTCCCAGCAAGAGGGGCATCTTGGTTGCCCAATAGACAGTGATGGAGATCATGTATCGGATTATCGTGATGATTGTCCAAAAAACAGCCACCTTCAAATCAGCAAAGGCGTTAATTCACGCGGGTGTCCCGTCGATATGGATCTGGACAAGGTGCCAGATTATCGTGACGATTGTCCCAAGAACCAAAGCCATGAACTCAAAAAAGGCGTTAATTTACGCGGTTGCCCGGTTGATACCGATAAGGATAGTGTTCCTGATTATAAAGATCGGTGTGAAGGAACACGATTAGAAGTCGCAGTTGATCCAAAAGGATGTGCCATAGTGTTAAGCGAGAAGAACGTTCAGCAAGGCAAAACGAGTTTCTCCAGCAAAGAGCAGACTTTGACAGAAGAAGCGCAGGCCTTTCTTCAAACGCTTATCAAACGGATCGATAATCGCTTTTTGATAAAGATAGAAGTCATCGGCCATACTGATAGTATTGGTAGTCACACTGCGAACAACATATTGTCTCTCGCACGAGCAACACGAGTGGCGGAATACCTGATTCTTCAAGGTATTCCCCGTGAAAAAATACGCATACAGGGAGTGGGCGAAACCCAGCCAATCTTTTCTAACAAAACGGAGGCCGATCGAGCGAAAAATCGTCGCGTTGAAATCATAATCACACAAATGCAAAAAAGGTGAATCTATTTATCAAGAGAAGCTCAGTATTAAGGAAAATACGGGGTTTCTCAAACCGCCATTTTCTTGAATTCCTTGGGGTGACTTTATGCATCAGCTAATCGTCGTAGGTATTTATATTGGTTTATGTTTTTTTATTGCCCTATTGGGTATGAATCGAAAATGGGGATTTTGGGGATATTTTTTTGGTTCTCTGTTGTTAAGCCCATTAATCGGAATACTTTTAGTATTGGCATCTGATCCACGTCCTAGCGATAAAACCTAAAACGCATTTTTCTTATTTTTTTCACTCACAACAAGAGGTAATATATCATGGCAATTGAAACTGCAGCAAATACAATGGCAACAACGACACAGCAGGC
>Ga0190344_1000534_pt1 | contig 17926 bp, 15 predicted proteins | sample 48721323_MG_FD_161662 | JGI IMG/M metagenome (GOLD analysis project Ga0190344, IMG submission 161662) | Hydrothermal vent microbial mat bacterial communities from Southern Trench, Guaymas Basin, Mexico - 4872-13-2-3_MG | ecosystem: Environmental > Aquatic > Marine > Hydrothermal vents >... | reverse complement strand
GTTGTTTTATTTTATCAATAACATTCTGTTTTGGCACATCTGAAGGATACTTAATGGTTTCAGAAATAATACCTGCTTTTGCACAGGCTCTTTCCTTGCTTTTAACATAAATTTGCGATGCAGCATCATCACCTACCAGAACAACCGTAAGTTTAGGCGTAACCCCTTGTTTAATCAACAGTTGCACATCTTCTGCCACTTCTTCTCTTATCTGTTTTGAAACCAATTTTCCATCAAGTATTAAAGTCATAAATTAAATCCTCTTCAGACTTAGCTAATAGAATGTTTATCAATATCTATCCAGATTCTTTTTATTGACAATGCTCTGCCAGTCAACGCATTTATACTTACAACAACACCGCAAAAAACAGGATTTCCTTTTGCAGTTTTGTAATAAACAGGCATTTGGGTAAGGAACCTCTTAATTGCAGTATCAATATCCATGCCAATTACAGAATTTAACGAGCCTGTCATTCCGGCATCTGTTATGTAAGCTGTACCATTGGGTAAAATTCTGTTATCTGCTGTTTGAACATGAGTGTGTGTACCAACAACAGCACTAACTTTTCCGTCAACATACCATCCGAAAGCAACTTTTTCAGCTGTTGCCTCAGCATGAAAATCAATAAAAATAACCTTAATACCGCTTTTTTTAAGATTTTCAATATGCATATCAGCAGCTTGAAACGGGCAGTCAATGGGATACATAAAACTTCTTCCCTGAAGATTCAGCACTGCAACAGGGATTCCGTTCGCAGTCTCCTTGATCCTTATTCCTGTGCCCGGGCACATTCCAGGATAATTTGCAGGCCGTAACACATCTTTGTTGGACTCAAGAAAGCTGTGAATTTCTTTTTTATTCCATATGTGGTTCCCGCTTGTAATAACATCAATTCCAAGGGAAAAAAATGATTCGGCATTCTTTTTTGTAAGACCTTTTCCGGACGCTGAATTCTCACCGTTTAAAACTGTAAAGTGAATATCGTACTTCTCCTTCACTTTATTAATAGTTGAGGCCACAGCATCAAATCCCTCTGAACCAACAACATCGGCAATAAAGAGAATATTTAATTTTGAATAGTTCAAATTATCTTCTTTCTATTTGGCATAATCAACAGCACGGTACTCACGTATTACCGTCACTTTGATCTGTCCGGGATATTCCATTTCCGATTGTATTTTTTCTGCAATATCAGATGCCAGTTGATCCGCAAGTGCATCAGTCATTTTATCGGGCTGCACAAGAACGCGGATCTCTCTTCCTGCCTGTATCGCATATGTTTTCTGAACTCCCTGAAAGGACTCTGCAATTCCTTCCAATTTTTCCAGCCTTTTTATATATCCTTCAAGTGTTTCCCGTCTTGCACCTGGCCTTGAGCCGGAAATTGCATCAGCTGCCTGTACAAGGGCAGAAATGGGAGAAATCATATCAACTTCGCCGTGATGAGATGCTATGGCATTCTGTACAATCAGTCCTTCGCCGTATTTTTTTGCCAGTTCAGCTCCAAGCTCGAAATGTGTTCCTTCAACATCAAGATCTATTGCTTTTCCTATATCATGTAAGAGACCAGCTCTTTTTGCGACAACAGCATCAAGACCAAGTTCAACAGCCATTAAACCGGCAAGATGCGCAACTTCAATGTTATGCTGAAGCACATTTTGTCCGTAACTTGTTCTGTAGTTAAGTTTTCCAAGAAGTCTGACAAGTTCCGGATGAAGACCGTGAACACCTGTTTGCAGCATGGCTTGCTCTCCAAGTTCTACAAGGTGCTCTTCCAGTTCTGATTTTGCTTTTTCAACAACCTCCTCTATTCTTCCGGGATGTATTCTTCCGTCTGCAATAAGTTTTTCCAAAGCTCTTTTTGCAATTTCCCTTCTGTATGGATCAAATCCTGAAAGAATCACAGCTTCAGGTGTATCATCAACAATAACATCTATTCCTGTTGCAGTCTCAAACGAGCGTATGTTTCTTCCTTCCCTGCCGATGATTCTTCCTTTCATTTCATCGTTCGGAAGATGAACAACACTAACAGTTGTTTCAACAGAATGATCTGCAGCGGTGCGTTGTATTGCAGAAATAATTACTTCCTTTGCTTCTTTATTGGCTGTTAGTCTTGCCTGATCCTTAATTTCCTTAACCTGCTGAGCAACTTCCTGTTTAGCCTTTGAAAGAAGATTTTCCTTTAACTCCTTTAAAGCCTCTTCATTTGACATGCCGGAAATTTTCTCTAAGCGCATGTTCTGCTTTTCAATAATTTTATCCAGTTCTTCCTGTCTTCTGGCAAGATTAACAGATCTGTCTTTGATACTCTGTTCAACACTTTTTAATTCTGTCTCACGCTTATTAAGGTGCTCAAGCCTTCTGTCCAGTTCAAGAGACCTTTTCTCAAGCTTTCTTTTTTGGCGTTCAATATCCTGACGCTGATGATAAGTATCCTTTTCAAAGATCTGCTTTTGCTTGTACCACTCGTCTTTTGCTTCAAGTATTTTTTGATTTTTTAAGGCGGCTGCTTCTTTTTCAGCTTCGGATACAATTTTTTCAGCGAGCTTCTCTGCATTGGCCACTTTTCCCTGACCGATTTTAGTACTTACAACCCAGCCGAGAAAAAACATAAAAATACCAACACCAGCAGCAATAATAATTACAAGTTCTATATTCATTAGTACCTCCAATATATAAAAATCCCCGTAAATAGAAAATTACACTTGTTGCTTAACAGTGTAACAAGTGCTAAAGGGAATCTACCTGCGGGGATAAACTTTATGATTTACTTAAAATTTTCTTATCAATAAGTCTGTTTATCTGTTCAATTTTATCTTTCAGTTCGGTTCGGATTTTCTCGTTTTCTTCTTTTAATTTCAAAAGTTCATCTGTTATGTTCAATGATGCCAAAATTGCAACCTTTAAAGAAGAATCAATACGAGTATTTCGGTCTATTTCCATCATTTTTTGATTAACATATTCTGCAACATTTTTAATGTACTTCTCATCTGCTGCACCGCGTATTGTATATTCAGCACCATATATTCTTACTTTGATTACTTTTTTATCCGAACACATTCATGCGTTCCTGCAGGTTAATATTAGACAACTCCCTTTAACAGCTATGAATAAAACATTAACAAGTTAATAAATATCGTCAATTTCTTTCAGCTTAAGTAAAAGCTGGTCAACTTTTGTTCTGACTCTGTCATGCTTGGATTTGTAAGATTCAATTTCATTTTGAATATTAGCTATATTTTCTCTTTCCTGGTTTAATTTTCTTATTATTTCATCTTTTTCCATGTTTGATTTTTTAAGTTCTTCAGCATAAATTTTTAATTTTTTATTTTCTTCCCGAAGAGTGTTTATCATAGCGACTATTTTGTTTATCTTTTCTTCCAGTACGTCAATGTTGTTTTCTTCCATTATCCAAAATCCCCTTTTTTAACACTCAAACAGAGCGTAATGAAGCTGAAAATTCTGCTTCAAGATGGGCTATAATTTTATTAAAAACAGGTTCTATTTCCTGCTCTCTGAGAGTCTTCTCATCAGATAAAAATGTCATTGTCAGTGCAATACTTTTTTTGCCTTCAGGTATTTGCTTACCTTTATAAAGGTCAAAAATTTCAACTTGCTTAAGATACTTACCGCCTTTTGATTTGACCTTATCAATAATCTGTCTAACCTTCACACTTTCATCAACTACAATTGCAAGATCTCTTTTTACAGCAGGAAACCTGGGAATAGGTGAATAAACAATTCTCTGTTTAATTGCTTCGAAAAGGAAATCAAGATTTAAATCAAACATATATACTGGAGTGTTAATATCCCATATTTTAAGAATATCTTGTTTAACCTCCCCGGCATATCCTGCTGTTTTACCTGCTATGACAATCTTCTGTGATGACTTATCATCAAGAAACGGGTATTTTGCATCTTCCGTAAAGTACTCATAAATATGGAATTTTGCAAAAATATATTCAATAATTCCTTTAAGATAGTAAAAATCTACAGGTTCGGAATTTCTTTTCCATGTAACTTTATCGTATTTTCTACCTGAAACAGCACCGCATACCATAATATATTCATCCGGAAGAGACTTGTTTTTTGCATACATAGCTCTTCCGATTTCAAAAAGGTGGATATCCGATGTGGCTCTGTTATGATTCCATTTCACACTGTCAAGAACTCCCGGAATAAGGCTTGTACGGATGTATTCTGTTTCAGGACTTAACGGATTTTTTATTTTAACAGCATCAATATTCAGATTATTTTTAAGTATTTCAACATGCTTCAAAGAAACCATACTTGTATTAATAACTTCGTTAAAGCCAATTCCTGCAAGATAGTCTCTTAAATCTTCATGAAATTTAATTTTTTTGTTTGTAATCTCATTTAAAGGAATAACTGTTGACATACTAGGTTCAATTACATCAAATCCGTACAACCTGATAACTTCTTCAATAAGATCAATTTCTCTTTTAAGATCCGGTCTGAATGTAGGTATTTCAACATTAAGAGGTGTACCATCTTTAACTTTCAACTTAAGACTCTTAAAAATGGAAACAATTTTATCTTTTGGAATATTTGTTCCCAGTACGAAATTCACCCTGTCAACCCTTACGTCAACGTTCCATGGTTTAATTTGTCCCGGATTGTTGTCAATAAATCCTTTTGCTGTTTTTCCGCCTGCCAGTTTTTCCATTAAATCAGCTGCTCTGTTTACAGCATAAACAGCATTTTCCGGATCTGCGCCTCTTTCAAATCTGTATGACGCTTCTGTGGAAAGATTAAGCCTTTTAGCAGTTCTTCTTATAGTCATCGGGTCAAAATATGCGCTCTCCAGAAGAACTGTTTTTGTTGTATTTATAACTTCGGAATTTAATCCGCCCATTACTCCTGCAAGAGCAACAGGCTTCTTCCCGTCACAAATTAAAAGATCGCTTTTAACAAGCTGGCGTTCGATATTGTCAAGAGTTACAAATTTTTCATTATCATTTGCTTTTCTTACAACGATTTTATGACCCTCAATAAAATCGTAATCAAACGCATGAAGAGGATGACCTGTTTCCATCAACACGTAATTTGTTATGTCAACAACATTGTTAATCGATCTTACCCCCACAGCTTCAAGACGTTTTTTAAGCCATAAAGGGGATTCTTTTATCTCAATATTCTCAATAACGCGCACACAATAACGCGGGCAGCCTTCCGGATACTGAATTTCCACTTTCACTTTTTCCTCAACAGGAACATCTGTTTCATTTATTTGAGTTTCGGGTATCTTAAGTTCCGCTCCTGTGATAGCTGCAACTTCTCTTGCAACTCCTATATGACTTAAACAATCGGGCCTGTTTGGAGTTATATTTATTACAAAAACAGTGTCATTGTCAAGCACAGGATTAAATTCCTGTCCTGGCTCCCATTCGGTTTCATTAAGAACCATTATTCCGCTGTGATCATCACTTAAACCCAGTTCCTTTTCAGAGCAGATCATTCCGTCTGACCTGACACCTCTGATTTTAACAGATTTCAGTTTTTCCGATCCTATTTTAGCGCCAGGTTTGGCAAAGGGGACAATCTGTCCTTCTGAAACATTAGGTGCCCCACAAATAACATTATACACTTCTGTTCCTGAATCCACTTTACAGATTTTAAGTTTATCGGCATTGGGATGCTTTTCAACTGTAAGAACTTTACCTACAATAACACCGGAAAAAAGTTTTCCCTGAGTGATTATCTCCTCAACTTCCAACCCTGCCATTGTAAGTTTTTGTGCAAGTTCTTCTGTTGTGCAGTTATACGAAACGTAATCTCTTAACCAGTTAAGACTAATATTCATCTGTAATTATCCTTAAAATTGTTTCAGGAAGCGTACGTCGTTTTCGTAGAAGAGTCTTATGTCATGTACTTCATAAAGAAGCATTGCAATACGTTCAACGCCCATACCAAAGGCAAAACCAGTGTATTTCTCGGGATCATATCCCACATAACCATATACTTCAGGATTAACCATTCCTGCACCGGATATTTCAACCCAGCCGGTATTTTTACATACACGGCAACCTTTCCCACCGCAAATAAGACAGGTAAAATCGTATTCAGCGCCAGGCTCAACAAAAGGGAAAAAGCTTGGCCTGAATCTTATCTTCATGTTTGAACCGAACATCTGCTTAGCAAAATTAAGAATAATTCCTTTAAGATCAGCAAATGTAATTCCCTCGTCAACGCAAAGACCTTCTACCTGGTGAAAAACCGGTGAATGGGAAGCATCAGGCGTATCCCTTCTGTAACATTTGCCCGGTGAAATAATTCTTACAGGCGGTTTTTGTTTTTCCATTGTTCTGATCTGCACAGGAGATGTGTGCGTTCTCATAACTATAGAGTCATCAACAAAAAGAGTATCCTGCATATCCCTGGCAGGATGCCCCTTTGGGATATTCAGAGCTTCAAAATTGTAATATTCCGATTCAACCTCCGGCCCTTCTACTACTGAAAATCCCATCTTCTGGAAAATATCCTTAATTTGCCTTAATATGATTGTTACAGGATGAAGGCTTCCTAATCTGAAAGCGTCCCCAGGAAGAGTCGGATCAAAAATATTTTTATTTTTTTCTGAACCGGATTTTACAAGCGGGTGATTTTCTAAAAATTCCTGTACATTTTTTTTCAGGTCATTTATATCTTTACCCGCAGAAGAACGCTGATCAGGACTTAATCCGCCCAATTGTTTAAAAAGTAAGGATATTTGCCCTTTCCTACCTGCATATTTGACTCTAAAAGCTTCAAGGTCAGATAATGTTTTTATCTGACCTTTTGCTTTTTCTATTTCCTTCTTAAGCTGTACAATCAGATTTTGTATGGCTTCTCCTGTCATAACACTTGTCTCTTTATTAATTGTTAAATAATTTTATTTTACCGATTCAACTATTTTGGAGAAGGCCAGTGGATCAGTAACAGCGAGATCTGCAAGAATTTTTCTGTCAATCTTTACATCTTTTTCATTTAAAAGGTGAATGAATTTGGAATAACTGAGACCATGAGGTCTGACAGCAGCATTAATCCTTACAATCCACAATTTCCGGAAATCACCTTTCTTTTTCTTCCTATCTCTGTATGAGTATAAGAGTGAACGCTCAACAGCTTCCTTTGCAGTTTTTAAAAGCCTGCTCTTACCACCTCTGTATCCTTTTGCAGCTTTAAGTATTTTTTTTCTTCTATTTCTTGATGCAACAGCATTCTTTGCTCTCGGCATTTATTACTTCCTTTCAAATCTTAATTAACATAAAATCCTTATCTTTAATTAACACGCAAGCATTCTTTTTACTCTTCTTTCCTCAGAAGGAGAAACAAGAGTCGATTTTCTTAAATTTCTTTTTCTTTTTTTGCTTTTTGATGTTAAAATATGGCTTGCATAGGCTTTGTTTCTTTTTATTTTTTTTCTGCCTGTAAGCTTAAACCTTTTTGCAGCACCTCTTTTTGTTCTGATTTTAGGCATTTATAACTCCTTAAATTATTTTTTTACAAAATTTGCAACAATACATCTTCCTTCGTTATGGGGTTCTTTATCCATTTTAGCTATATCTTCAAGCTCTTGCTGAACCCTTTTCATGATGTTCTGTCCAAGTTCCGGATATGCAAGCTGCCTTCCCCTAAACAGTACTCTGATTCTTAAATGGTGACCTGCATTAATAAATTTTCTGGCCTGCTTCATTTTAAATTCAATATCATGCTCTTCAATATTTGGCCTTAGCCTTATCTCTTTCACCTGAATAACATGCTGTTTCTTTTTACTTTGCTTTTCTTTTTTACTTTGCTGATAACGGAATTTTCCGTAATCCATAATCCTGCAAACCGGAGGGTCCGCATTGGGAGCTATCTCCACCAGATCAAGATTGTATTTTTGAGCTTCTTCCAATGCTTGCTCCCTGCTCATTATACCAACCTGTTCACCATCAGGGGATATAATTCGCATTTTGGAAGCGCGAATCTCTTCATTTATTCTGACTTTATCGCCGGCTTTATCCTTTTTAATCGTTTACCCTCCTTTTAATTTGCTCAATTATGTCTGATACAAAACTTTCAACGTCCACTGAACCTACATCCCCCTTTTTGTGCTTTCTTACGGAAACACTATTGTTTTCCTGTTCTTTGTCCCCTACTATACACATATAGGGTATTTTCTGGACTTCTGCATTCCTGATTTTGTATCCCAACTTTTCGCTTCTGTCATCCAGCTTAACACGAATAGAGTTTGCAGCCATTTTCTCGTATACTGTTTTTGCATACTCAACATGCTTTTCACTTACAGGGATCACAACAACCTGAACAGGAGCGAGCCAGATCGGGAAAGCTCCTCCGTAATGTTCAATCAATATCCCTATAAAACGTTCAACAGAACCGAGAATTGCCCTGTGAATCATTACAGGTCTGTGTTTCTGACCGTCCTGGCCGGTATATTCAAGTTCAAATCTTTCAGGCATTGAAAAATCAACCTGAATTGTGCCGCATTGCCACAATCGGGAAAGGGAATCTCTTATATGAAAATCAATTTTAGGTCCGTAAAAAGCGCCTTCGCCCGGATTCAACTTATAATCCACTTCTTTTTTTATTAAAGCATTTTTAAGCGCAGTTTCAGCTCTTTCCCATATTTCATCCGACCCTATTGCCTTTTCAGGTTTTGTTGATAATTCCACAAAGAATTCATTAAACCCAAAATTAGTATAAACTTCATAAATCAGGTCAATAAGTTTTATTATTTCATCTTCGATCTGATCTTCAGTACAGAATACATGAGCATCATCCTGAGTAAACTGCCTTACTCTGAAAAGACCGTGCAATACTCCGGATTTTTCATGCCTGTGAACAAGCCCCATCTCAGATAATTTAAGAGGCAGTTCTTTATAAGAATGAGCCTCGCTTTTATATACAAGCAGACCTCCGGGGCAATTCATTGGCTTAACAGCATAAGTTTGCTCGTCAATTGTCGTAAAGTACATGTTGTTTTTATAATTATCCCAGTGTCCGCTTCTATGCCAAAGATCCTCATTCAGAATTACCGGCGTTTTTATTTCCTGATACCCGCGTCTGTTTAAAAGGTTTCTCATGTAATCCTGAATTTCATTATATATCACCATTCCGTTTGAATGCCAGAATGGAAATCCCGGACCTTCAACATGGAAACTAAACAGGTTCAGTTCTTTTCCAAGTTTTCTGTGATCCCTTTTCTGTGCTTCTTCAAGAATTCTCAGGTGATTTTCAAGCTGCTCTTTTTTGGGGAACGCAACACCATAAATCCTCTGCATAACCGGATTTCTTTCATCTCCTCTCCAGTATGCACCTGCAACGCTTAAGAGTTTAATATGCTTAACTACACCTGTTGAATATACATGCGGACCTCTGCAGAGATCTACAAAATCACCGTTCTGAAAAATTGAGACAGTTTCATCATCAATTTCATTTATAAGTTCAACCTTAAAAGGTTCATTCCTCTGCTCAAAAAACTCAATCACTTCTTTTTTTGTAAGTACCTTTTTAACAAAAAGCTGATTTTCCTTGATAATTTCTTTTATTTTCTTTTCAAGTTTAACAAAATCATCACTGCTGATTGTCTCACTAAGATGAAAATCATAGTAAAATCCATTTGCCACTGCAGGCCCGATACCAAGCGATACATTTTTATACAGAGATTTAACTGCCTGAGCCATAATATGTGAGGCACTATGCCAGAAAATCTGCATTCCGTCTGCCTCATCACAGGTCAAAACTTTAATTTCCGCATCATTTTCCAGTGTTTCGTAAAGCCCTGCAATACGGTCATTAACACGTACAGCAATAATTTTGGAAGATTGTTCCGGAAAAGCCTTTTTAATGACTTGTTTAAGTGTTATCCCCTGATCAAAAACTTCAACATTTCCGCTATCAAATGTAACTTTTACTTGTCTCAACTATATTAACTTTCCTGGTTTCGAATATTAATTTTTATTACATTACGTGGGCGATACTGGACTTGAACCAGTGACCTCTTGCATGTCAAGCAAGCACTCTAACCACCTGAGCTAATCGCCCCTGAAGATTGCAAATAATGTAATGGTAATTTGTGTAAAAGTCAAGAAAAAATTAGGACATACATAAGGTATATATTTTCATTTTTTAACCAGAACCTGATTATTTTCGAGCATTTCTCTTTTACTTCTCCCAAACAGGAAAAATCAAAAATTTACTTAAATCTTGAATTACATTTTATTCTCAATTTATTACTCAACATGATTTTAAATTAAGTCTATTTTTTGAGCTGTTCCGTAAAAGTAGCAAGAAGCATAATTACCACTTAAAAGCTCCTTCATAGTATTTAGCTTTCACTTTCTGCAAGCTCTTTTAATCTGTCAACAATATAGCCCGTTTCTCCGTGTCCGTCATTCTGGTTTTCGGATAAATCGGAAACCATTTCCATTGCAAGAGTTATTGAGTCCAGTATTTTTGAGGTTAGTTTTCGTTCACCCTTTTTTACCTGTGACAGGAGATTCTTAATGGAACCCAGCAGCTCACAGATTTCATCAAATCCAAACAACTGAGCGTTGGAATAAATAAGCTCACATGATTGAAGTGCTTCCTGCACAGATCTTCTGTTTTCAGGATTTTTTCTTAAAAAATGAATAGCACGTTCAAATCTCTTAATATCTCTTTCAGAATCATTCTTAAACATTTTATAAAAAATCTGGTTTGTCTGGGAAACATTCTTTACACCTGTTTCTGTTTTTTCAGGATTTAGTTGAAATTCATTGCCCTGATCAACAATAGATTCTTTGATATCAAAAATAGAATCTTCTGATTTTGCTTCGGATATTAATTCATTTGTATTAAAAATTCCATTTATAGAACTATCACTCACTTCTTCTTTTTGTCCGAACATTTCCGGTTCATGGGGATTTTCATCCGGAATCCCCGTTGCTATGATAGTTAGCTTGATTTTCTGATTTATATTTTTCTCGATTGATGTACCCCATATAATCCTTGCGCTGGGGTCAAGTTCTTTTGTTATTTTTTTAATTATGTCTCTTGTTTCCCGTAAAGTAAGATCATTACCGCCAACAACATGGACAAGAGCGTTTTGTGCGTTTTTAATATCAGATTCCATCATAGGATGTGACAAAGCTCTTTTAATTACTTCTTCTGCCCTGTTCTCGGATCTGCTTTCTCCTACGCCGATAACAGTAACAGGCCCGTCACGCATAATCATAGAAAGATCAGCAAAATCAAGATTAATCAGTCCTTTTTGCGCTACTATTTTAGTAAGACTTTCAAGCGCGTTAATCAGTATTTCGTCTCCTGCTTTAAAAGCGTCAAGAATTGGAAGATCCGGATAACTTTCAAGTAATTTGTCATTTCTGAGAACAATAAGACTGTCAACATTGCTTTTAAGTTTTTCCAGCCCTATCTGTGCGTTCTCCCATCTGATAATTCCTTCTTCAGAAAAAGGCATTGTTACTATTGCTATCGTAAGAATTCCTCGTTCCCGTGCAATTCTGCTTATTACAGGCAGTGATCCGGTACCAGTCCCTCCTCCAAGTCCACATGTCAGGAAAAGAAGATCCGTATCTTTAATAACTTCAATTATCTCTTCTTTTGATTCTTCTGCAGATCTTTCGCCGATCTGAGGATCACCTCCAGCGCCCAATCCTGCAGTTACATTTTTCCCTATTAGAATTTTATGATCTGCAGGTATCTGAACGAGGTTCTGGGCATCGGTATTTACTGCAATTGTTTTATAATCTCTCTTTTTGTCCTTCATGAGATTCGCAATTGCATTATTCCCTGCACCACCACTGCCAATGACTTTGATTACAGTTTCATATGGCTTAATATAATTTAAAATATTATCACTGTTTTCCGGACCCACAGTACTCCCTTTCACTCTTAGTGAGAAATTCTTTATTAATCAAATTAATACATTCTCTACCATGTTCCTCAATTCATTTATCTCAAATGGTTTTTCAATGTACCCTAAAACAGACATATTGCTTAACTTACTCTCCAATTCCGGTGTTCCGAAAGCAGTCATCACAATTACCTTTGTTTCAGGATATGATTTTGCAAGATAATCCAGAAGTTCATATCCGTTTATTTCGGGCATACGCAGATCTGTTAATACAAGATCCACTTTTTTTTCATTCAAGATTTTCAATGCAATTCTGCCTGAATTGGCACACAAGATCTCCCTTTTCTCTCTGTTTCCGTTTCTGTACAGATGTTTTGAAATCGTCCATGTGAGATCTTCTTCATCATCAACAACAAGAATACGTTTTTTTGACATAAACAGAAATATCTCCACAATTGTTCCTTAAGAACATCAAGGCAAATACTATACCATGTTTCATCAAAATCCCGCTTATAATACACAAACAGAAAATTGTATTATTACTTCAATAATATCAGATAGTTATGAATGATTGTAGTTTAATATGAAGAACCCGGCCCGAACATGAAAACAGCTCATAAGCCGGATAAAGTTAATTCTGTGGCCGAAAACAGTGCACTATTCAGTCTGGTAGTTTTTTAGTTTTTCTCTTAAAGTTGACCTTGAAATCTTAAGAACTCTTGCTGCTTTTGATTTATTTCCGTTTACAAGTTCAAGGACATTGAGAATGTGATGTTTTTCCGCATCTTCAAGGGAAACCATTCCAAGTCCCGGACTTTGAGTTGCAGGAATATCCGTATTTAATTCCTTTAACTCAAGAGGCATGTGCTCCGGAAGAAGCATTTCATCATTACATAAAATTACAGCGCGCTCAATAACGTTTTTCAGCTCTCTTACATTGCCCGGCCATGAATAATTGTAAATAAGATTATCAGTTTCAGGTGCAAAGCCTTTTATGGATTTATTAAACTCTTTGTTGTATTGATCCAGAAATAATTTTTTTAAAATGTCAATATCTTCCTTTCTTTCGCGTAAAGGCGGTATTGTAATTTCCATAACTTTTAATCTGTAGTACAGATCATCTCTGAATTCACCGTTCTTTACAAGCTCGGCCAGATCCTGATTTGTTGCTGCAATAATACGAACATCAATATTTATATCGTTTACCCCCCCAATTCTTCTGAAACTCTGGGTTTCCAGCACCCTGAGAATTTTGGGTTGAAGACTTAATTTCATGCTGGAAAGTTCATCAAGAAAAAGCGTACCGCCGTTTGCAAGTTCAAAAAGCCCTTTTTTCATATTTTTAGCGTCGGTAAAAGCCCCTTTTTCATGTCCGAAAAGCTCACTTTCTATCAAATTGTCAGGTATAGCGCTACAGTTTATCTTTATAAACGGGCCGTCTTTTCTTGCACTGGAATAATGAATTGCATTAGCAACCAATTCTTTACCTGTTCCGCTTTCTCCGAGAATCAATACTGAAGTTCTTGGTGTGGATGCAATAATCGCTATTATTTCTCTTATTTTCTGGAGATATTGACTGTCTCCGAATATTTTATTTGTGGGATGATCAATTTCATGCTGTCTTTTAAGTCTGTCCACTTCTCTTTTTAATTCGTGAGTTTCCAGTGCTTTTTTAACGACTATTTTCAGCTCATCCAGTTCAAAAGGCTTCATTAAGTAATCGTATGCCCCGATTTTCATTGCGTCAATAGCAGGTTTTGCATCGGTTATGGCTGTCATCATTATTACAAGGATGTCAGGATTAATCTCTTTGATATTCCGGAGAACTTTGATACCGTTCATTTTCGGCAAATTTATATCAAGAAGAACCAGATCAATAAGTTCCTTTTTAATTATGGAAATTCCTTCTTCTCCGGTAGAAACTCTTTTAACTTTATATTTGGATTTTTTTAAAACATTTTCTATTGTAAAGCTCAAATCTTCATTATCTTCGATAATTAATATCCTGATATTTTCCATATTTAATCTCCTGCTGGCAAAGTTATTCTGAAAGTAGCGCCCTTTCCTTCAACACTTTCCACAACAATTTCACCGTTATGTTCATTAATAATTCTATAAACAATTGAAAGTCCAAGCCCGAGTCCGGCCGGCTTTGTTGTATAAAACGGATCAAAAATTGTCTCGATTTTTTCTTTCGGTATTCCGGTTCCCGTATCTTCAATGGAAATTAAAACATATGAATTTCCTTTTTCCTGTTTTCTGTAAGTGCGGGCAGATATTTTAATTGTGCCGCCTTCAGGCATGGCGTCAATTGAATTAAGAATCAGATTCAGTAAAACCTGCTGCATCTGTTGTGAATCAACCAAAACGGGAGATAAATTCTCCTGATAATTTTCCTGACATTCAATGCCGGATGTACTCATTTTTTTTGATAAAAGCCTTGTTACTTCAAGAACAATATTTTTCAGATCGTGAGGTTTTCTGTCCGGTTTTTTGGGCCTGGCATACGCAAAAAATGTTTTTAAAAGATCATCAAGCCTGTTTACCTGTCTTACTATTCGTGTAAGATACTCCATTCTTGAATCTTCTTCATCAAACTCTTCCTGACATGCCTGTGCCATTGTTTTTATGCCTGCCAATGGGTTTTTTATCTCATGAGCAATACCTGATGCCAAAACACCGAGCGAAGCAAGCCTGTCCATCCTGATTACTTCTGATTGCATTTGTTTCAGCAAGGATATATCTTTAAAAAATACAATTGTTCCAAGTTTTTTCCCGTTATTATCAACTCTGTTTGTAATTGTAAATCCGATAAAAACCGTTTTCCCGCTTTCAATTTCGAATTCTATTTCATTTCTACTTGAAAGAGGATCTGATTTTGACGGTGGTAATAAAAATTTTTCAGCTTTTTCTGCTCCAATAAGATCCGCAAGATATCTGCCGGTTACTTCTCTGGAATGCCACAATAGTATCTTTTCTCCACCTCTGTTAAGAAATGTTATACGGCCTTCTAAGTCCAGTGTTAACAGGCCGGATTCCATACTCTGGATAATACTTTCGTTAAAGTTTTTAAGCTCCAGGATTTCTCTTTCCATTGATTTCTGCTCTGTAACATCACGGGCTATACCAAGGGAGCCTATTATTGAGCCTTTTTCAAAAAGAGGGGTAATATTAAATGAAAGAACAACAATATCATCTCTGTTTCCGAGAACCCTTGCTTCAAATATCCTTGCCTTCCCCTGATGAATCATATTATAATGGGTTTCAGCTTTCTCCCTGTCGTCAGGATGGATACAGGAGAGAAACGGTTTATAAAGCCACTGTTCCTTCTGCCACCCTGTAAGAGAGTTAAATCTGTTGTTTAAATATTTAAATATCCCTTTTTCATCTAGAATAAAAATGAAATCATTGGCGTTTTCAAGCAGGTCCCGGTACTGGTATTCGGAACGTTTAACCTGTTGTTCAAGAACTTCTGTTTTTTCCAGATATTTGGAGGATAAAAGAAGGTTTTCAATAACCTCTTTAAGCTCTTTGCTTCCGAATGGTTTGGTAAACCACCCTGAGATCCCCTGATTTATAAGGTCTTCTTTTTCATTTGCAGCACTTTTTGTAAATACCACAAAGGGTATAATTCTGAAAGTCCTGTATTTAATATCCGATTTTATCAGATTGAATGCTTCGGCAGCAGTTAAATCATCAGTATAAAATTCCGAAATAATAATATCAGGATTAATATCTTTAATATTGTCCAGTGCAATCAAGGCGGAAGAAAAATTTATTATCCGAATAATGTCCCTGTCAAAAAAAGACTGCATCCTTTCAAACGTATCAGGATCCGGATCAATAAGAATTATTTTATGTTTTCCTTTAACAGACATTATACATCCTGTTTATTTTTCAGAGGTATTGTAAAAGTGAAAACAGAGCCTACTCCCAACTTACTCTGTACTTTTATCTCTCCGCCATGCTTTTCTACTATTTCTTTGCACAAGCTAAGACCGAGACCTGTACCCTGAGGCTCATTTTCAGATTCCGATTCTGAAACCCTGTAAAATTTATTAAATATTTTATTTAAAGATTCTTTTGGTATCCCGTAACCATTATCAATAACACTCACAACAACAAAATTTTCAGCAGTTTTTGCTTCAATTCCTATTTTTGCTTTATCCGGACTGTATTTAATTGCATTACTTAAAAGATTTATCAGTACCCGCTCAATCATATCCTGATCTCCCCAGGCATCAGGAATATTTTTATCCACATTTACAACAAGTTTAATGCGTTTTTTATCAATCATAGTTTTAAATGTATCAATTGTCTTTACAATAACCGCTTTAATATTGAAAAATGCAGGATGAAGCGTGGTCTTCCCGGATTCAAGCCTGGAAATATCAAGAAATTTATTAATAAGATCAGTTAATCTGGTTGCCTCATTTGATATTATTTTTGCATATTCATCAGCTTGCCTGTCCTTTAATTTCAGATCCTTTAATAGCTCGCTAAAACCGTAAATAGCAGAAAGCGGTGATTTGAGTTCATGAGCAACCATTGAGACAAGCTCTTTTTTAACTTTCTCAGCATCTTTAATTCGTGTAATATCTCTGAAAACAATAACAATATTTATAATAACATCATCTTTATTTGTTATTTTTGAAGCATGTGCATTGAAAATACGTGCCTCTGTATTGTCATCTCTTGTAAATGAAAATTCACATGAGCCATGCGGAGCGCCATCTTTTATTCTTTTAAGCAGACCTTTAAAATTTTTATCACTGATTACATTATAAACAAGTTTTCCTTTGCATTCCTGTTCTGAAATATTAAACCAACTTTCAGCCAGGTTGTTAACTTTTAAAATTCTGTCATTTACATCCGTAACAATCACACCGTCTGCAATATGATCAATTATTGCATCTGTCTTATTTTTTTCGTCAATAATATTTCCCAGGTTTATCTTTTTTACTCTCTCCATTTCCATTGACATGTAATTAAAAATACTTGCTATTTTATCAAGATATCTGTTATTATACACAGGTATCACTTTTGTAAAATCTCCCCTGCCCACATCTGTAATTTTTTCCGTAAGATCAATAAGAGGACGATCAATTGTCATGGAAAGAAGAGTTGTTAAAATCAGAAGAGAGAATAAAATGATCAGTTTTTTGAGTAATCCCGGGAATTTATCATTAAAAGAAATATTTCCTGTTTTCTGTTTATAGTAAATTCTCCATCCAAGCTCAGGAAAGTATAATTTTTTAAATAAATTCCCGCTTTTTATTTTTTTTAATGATTCGGAGCCGGTTGAAAATATAAATTTTTCTGAGCTGTCGACTATATAGACTGATGTTCCGCTTCCAAACATTTTTAAAATCATATCAGGGAAAACAGGATCAACTTTAATTTCGGCAGCTTTAATCCGGGAGTTGTCGAAAATATAGCCTATGCTTATTAATGTTGAAGAACCATTATTCCAGTAACCATCGCAATACCAATGATCTTTTCCCGCATCAGGGAATTTTTTTGCGAATAAAAAATCGAATAATTTCTGTTTTATATTTCCCGGCAGTTCTGAAATATCATTACGTTTCCAAAAATCAGGTTTTACATATCGAACAGTCCAGCCGGTTTTTACCGGCCAAACAGTCATACTTACAATATTTGTGTAGTTATTAATAAATTTACTGAGTTCGTCTTCGGTGATTGCTTTATAACCAGCATTTTCTCCGAACTTTTTAATTATATTTATATTTCGAGTCAGGATATGCTGATAAATATTTTTAGTAAGCAGTTTTGAATCTACTTTTTGCTCATTACGGGTTAAATGGTTATCTGCGGGATTAAATACTGTAAGCTTAGTAAAAGAGAACCAGACAACAATCAGCAGTACTGTAAAAAATACGAGGGTCTTGATAAAAGTTTCCCTCGTAAAATATTTTTTCTTTTTTTGAGTTTTCAATTTTATTGCGCTTATTTTTATATTCCCTTTAATAGGATACCCATCTGTTTCTGCCGTTTATTTTAGCCTTGTAAAGAGCCTGATCAGCAAATTTGATCAATTCACTCTC
>Ga0190344_1000529_pt1 | contig 18037 bp, 18 predicted proteins | sample 48721323_MG_FD_161662 | JGI IMG/M metagenome (GOLD analysis project Ga0190344, IMG submission 161662) | Hydrothermal vent microbial mat bacterial communities from Southern Trench, Guaymas Basin, Mexico - 4872-13-2-3_MG | ecosystem: Environmental > Aquatic > Marine > Hydrothermal vents >... | reverse complement strand
CAAACGAAATTTTCACCTGTTCATCCGTGAAATGGAGTTCAGATTCAACCACAGGAACGATAAAAACGTGATAAAATACCTGTAGAATACGCTGCTAAAAAGGTCCAATTAGAGGTGATTATCCCTAAAATTTTTATCAATTGTATGTTCGAACCAGCTTTTTTCATCACCTTCGTTCTCGTACCAAACGATAGCGTTATCACCGTATGATGCCCCAAGTATATCCATGTCGCCATCGCCATCAATATCCTTGGGATAAACGTCAGTAAACCCCCCGTAGAAGCAGTCAATAGTGTGCTTAACCCACTCGCTACCATTGGAGATATTTTCTAACCAAATGATGTCATCTTCACCAACTGCAGCTCCAACAATATCAATATCACCATCATCATCAATATCTTCAAGGTAACCACATGCCGCACCGGTAAAATTGTCGTCAACAATATTTTTTGTCCAGCCATCGCCGTTACCATCATTTTCATACCAAACGATAGTGTTCGCATTCATAGCTGCCCCAACAATATCCATATCGCCATCACTGTCAATATCTTCGGAGTGGACGAATAGAACATAATCGAATTCACTATCAACTATAGTCTTAACCCAACCACCACCGTACCCATCATTTTCGTACCACGCAATAGTATTGACCTTAGAGGATGCCCCAAGTACATCCATATCGCTGTCGCCGTCAATATCTTCAGCGTAAATCGAATTAGCACCGTCGAAGTTGTAGTCAATGGTGGTTTTTGTCCAACCATCACCACTGCCATCATTCTCAAACCAAGCAAGTTCATCTTCATCAATTGCAGCCCCCAGTACATCCATATCGCCGTCGCCGTCAATATCCTCGGAATGAATTGACCAAACTCCACCAAAAGTATTTTCTGCAAAATTTCCTGTAGGTACAGAAGGCATAGACGATAACTGTAGTACTCCGGGAAAGACTGTGCTATTAATATTCGTTGATTCGTCAAAGCTATTCGCCCAGTCGGTAGCTGGATCAGTAACGCCGTCGCCACCGGACCAATCGGTCTGGGTAGCATCTTCGGCAAGAATAGGAGTAATCAGACTTAGAGCCAGCAGCACTGTAAGTAGCTTCTTCATAATTTACTCCTCTTAAACAGTAAAAACGAACAAACTTATGGTTACACTCCCCCCACCTATATGTATAGGTGAGGGGGTAACATCTGAGCAAAGCTGAGTTGGCTGAGGCTTTGTTGCCGCTACGCCTTCATGCCTGGATAGAGCGGGAACTTCCGGCACAGCTCCTCGACCTCGGCCTTGATCTTCGCGGCGGTCTCTTCGCAGTCCGGTGCCTCGGCAACCCGGCTGAACCAGTCGGCGATCTGCTTCATCTCCGGCTCTTTGAAGCCCCGGGTCGTAACCGCCGGGGTTCCTACACGAACGCCGGAGGCGACCATCGGCGGTTCCGGGTCGAAGGGGATGGCGTTCTTGTTTACGGTGATGCCAGCACGGTGGAGGGAATCCTCGAACTGCTGACCCTTCAGCTTCTTCGGGCGCAGGTCAACGAGCATCAGGTGGTTGTCGGTTCCACCGGAGACCAGATCGAATCCCTGTGCCAGGAAGGCAGCGGAGAGTGCCTGGGCGTTGGCGAGAACCTGCTCCTGGTAGGTTTTGAACTCCGGCTGGAGAGCTTCCCTGAACGCCACCGCCTTGGCGGCGATGACGTGCATCAGCGGTCCGCCCTGAATGCCCGGGAAGACATTGGTCTGCAACGCCTTATAGTGCTTCTTGTCGGTGAGGATCATCCCGCCCCGGGGTCCACGGAGGGTCTTGTGCGTCGTGGTGGTGGTGTAGGCGGCGTAGGGGATCGGCGAGGGGTGCAGCCCCACGGCGACCAGCCCGGCGATGTGGGCGATGTCGGCGACCAGCTTCGCCCCGACCTCGTCGGCAATCTCGCCAAAGGTCTTGAAGTCGATCGTGCGCGGGTAGGCGCTGGCACCGACCATGATCATCTTCGGCGTGTGCTTCTTCGCCAGGTCGCGCACCTGGTCCATGTCTATGCGGTGATGCTCCGGGTCAACCTCGTAGGGGATGATGTTGAAGAATCGCCCGGAGAAGTTGAGCGGATGCCCGTGGCTCAGGTGTCCGCCGTGGGCGAGGGAGAGTCCCATCACCGTGTCTCCGGGGTCGCAGAGGGCGAAGAACGCCGCCATGTTCGCCTGGGTGCCGGAGTGGGGCTGGACATTGGCACGGGTGCAGCCGAATAGCTCCTTCGCCCGGTTCCGCGCCAGCCGCTCGGCATCGTCCACGAACTCGCAGCCGCCGTAGTAGCGCCGCCCGGGGTAGCCCTCGGCGTACTTGTTGGTCATTACCGAACCCATCGCCTCCAGCACGGCGGGGGTAACGTTGTTCTCGCTGGCGATCAGCTCGACGCCGAACTCCTGGCGGTTGATCTCGTTCTGGATCGCATCGGCGATCTCCGGGTCGCTCTTACGCAGGTTGGTCATAGGTGTTCTCCTGGGGGTTTCTTTATGCTCCTAAAAACTTCTTCCGGAATAGACATGAGTGGATTATTAGAAGTATTCGCTATAAGTCGGCAAGTGTTAAAGAACTTATTTGGATCGACTAAGTAATCTAACTCTATATTTGAGAAAGTAAAAATTTCTGCCTTACTGATACCTCCATAATTACACCTAAAACAAATTTGTCGATAAATTTTATCAGGCATGTCCTCAGAAGCTTGAATGGTAAGAAGAATGTCTAATGATTGATTCGTTAGAATCGGTATCTTACTTGCGAAATTGTGATTTGATTGGTCTCCGTAGTGATTCCTTGAACCAGGTATTGAATAGGATTTTCTAGTGATAACTGGATCAGCGAATTTTTGGTTTGCAAAATTAACAAACTCGATACTGGTTAGTTTTGCAGGAAGAGAACCAACATTCCTTAGTCTACAGTACAAAAGGATAATCTTTGCATTAGTATTATAAGCAGAAAAGGAGGTAACATGTTCCAATTTGGGACTTATCAATTCTTGATATATCTTATCACGCTTGCTCGCAGCCTCCTGTAACCTCTTCATTTGTAACGAGGTAGCAAAGGCTAGAACTGCAACAAATAGGGTTAAGGCTGCTACCACAATAACTAGCACACCATCCCAGCCGAGGTTCATCTGCTGCTGCAGGCTGTGGGCATTTACAGCCGCATTACGCTCAAGCAGCACGCCAATCCTTGCCAACAGTATTTTTACTACATCCAAATCCATATCTGCCCTCTTTAGCCCTCTATCCTGAACACCTTCCCGCCAAACCGCTCCGCTATCAGCTCTTTGGCGGTTTCGAGGTTCTCTCTCGACATGGTGGCTTCGAGCTTGACCACATACTTGCGCCGCCAGGGCTTTTTGCTCCGATTCGTATCATCTCGGTAGGTGTGTACCCGGTAGTTCTCATCGCTGAGTACCCGCTCCGCCAGCCCTTCCTCAATCAGAAAGGCGGCGATCTTCCGGGCGGTGAAGTAATTCGTCAACACCGTTAATTGTACCTGCTCGTCCATCGGTCAACCTCCTCAGTGTTTGGCAATGTTACCAGAACTCCTGGTGGCTGCAAAGGGGTTTACCCCGTTTCATCCTCTATCCAGCGGAGGAAGGCGGGGTTGCCGCTGGTGATTGGTATCGCCACGACGCAGGGGACTTCGTAGGAGTGCAGCCCGACGACCCGGGCGGTGAGCCGCTCCACGAGGTCAGTCCGGGTCTGGGCAATCAGGACGACCTCGGCGGCGGTCTCGACCTTCCCCTGCCAGCGATAGACCGAGCGTGCGCCGGGGAGGAGGTTGACTCCGGCTACTAGCCGTTCCTCGACGAGGGCGCGGGCGATCCGCTCCGCCTCGACCTCGTCGGCACAGGTGATGTAGATGAGCGAGTGTTTCATAAGCCAAACTACCGGCTAGGGTTCGAGGATCAGTCGCTCGCGGGGGTAGTCGAAGGTTACCCGGCTGAAGTTGAGCAGGAAGGGCAGCCCCAGCAGGGCATCGGCATCGATGATCGAGAGCGGTCCGTCGGCATCGCCCATCGCGTAGAAGACCCGCCCCACCGTGGCGAGGTAGCCCTCCAGCCGCAGCTCGCTGTCCCTGAACATCAGGGTCGGCATGGCTCCGCCGAGACCGGCGAAGCTCATCAGCACCCCGTCGGTGGCGGAGAGTCCGGCGGCTGACATCAGGCGATTTGAACTCCGGGGCAGCACCAGCATCTCCAGAGCCGCCCCGCTGTCCAGTGCCAGACGCAGGTTGGGTACGCCGTTTAGCTCCCCGGTCAATACTGGCAGCCGTCCGGGCAGCTCCAGGGGCAGAACGATGGCTCCCTCGGCGATGGCTGGTTCCTCGTCGGGTGGCAGTAGCTCCAGCAGCCCGGTGGTGAAGTCGAGACGCACCGGGAGCCTCGCCAGCAGGTCGTAGCCGAGGAGACCATCGAGGTGGGGCGCGGCGAGGGCGAGGAGCAGCGAGGAATCGCCCATGACGAAGAGCTGGTCGGTCAGCGTAACCGAACCGAGGGTCAGCTCGTCAAGTACGCCCAGACCGTACTCGGAGACATCATTGCCAGCGGAGACCACGGAGCCGACGCCCAGCTCCCGCAGCTCCAGCCGCTTTGCTGTGCCAGCAGTAATGTATGATGCCGTCGCTCCGGAGTCCAGCACCAGCTCGACCTCGACTCCGTTCATCAGCACGGTAACCAGCAGCTGACCATTGACGATTCGGAAGGGCAACGCCGCCGACTCATCGTAATCGTAGCTCATTCCGCTGCCAGCAGGTTTATTGAAATGCTCCGCCGTGAGGGCATCCGCCGAGTTGTAGTCGGTCAGGATAACCTCCTGAACTGGCTCGCCGTCGGGATAGATGGTCAGGCTCTGCGGCAGATGGGGGAAAGTATCCCGTGGCGAACCGAACTCAAGGTCGTAGTACGACTCCGCTAACGAGGCATAACCGCTGGTCAGGTTGCCGTCAGAGTCAAGGCGTAGGAGATACTCGCCCTCTGGTCGTTGAAAGACAACCTCCGCAGTACCGTCATCGGCAAGCACCAAATCTGCCTCGACATCCAGATATTCCCCGGAGAGGAGGAAAGCGACTAGCTTTGCCGATTCCGACTCCTTTGCGCTCAGCCGACGCACCGCGCCGCCGAAGCTCTTCTCGAAGGCTCCCGCCGCACCGAGGACAACCTCACCCCGGTCGGCACCCTCAACGATCTCCCGCCGGAGGTAAACTGCGTCCTCCACCCGCAGGTACTCCAGCCTTGCCACAGACTCGACATCGTAGATTCGCAAGACGACATCCCAGCTACCAGAGAGGGGCAGCGGCTCCTCACCCAGTACCAGCTCGCGGTGAGCCTCCCAGGGGTCGGCGGCGGAGGATTCTGGTTGGCAGGCGGTTAGGGACAGCAGCAGGGCAAGCGGCAGGAAGAGCTTTTTCATAACAATCTCCTTTAAGCAGCAGACTATAACACAGTAATTTTTGCTTAAGTACCTTCGCTAAGGACGCCCGGCTTGGCTGAATTCGCAGATGTCCTGTAACCGCAGGTATTCGTTACGGATACCGTAGTACAGGTAATCTGACGGCAACCTCCCGAACAGGCGAGCAGTCAAAAGAATTGAACTATGCAAAGGTCTCACCCTTGTCAGCGGCTTACCCAACGGCTAAACTCCGCCCATGGAGATTCTCATCCACGCCTGTTGTGCAATCTGCCTGCTGGAGCCAGCCCGCCTGCTCCGTGCCGAGGGGCATACGCTCCAGGTTGCCTGGCTGAACCCGAACATCCAGCCCCGGGAGGAACACGACCGCCGCCTCGATGCCCTGCTCACCGTAACCGAGCTGCTGGAACTCCCCCTCACCCGCCTGCCAGAGATGCCCTATCAGCCGCCCACAGAGACGCTCTCCGCCGACCGCTGTGCTTACTGCTACCGGCTCCGCCTGCTGCCCATCGCTCGGCTGGCGAAGCAGCTCGGCATGGCGTTCACCACCACCCTGCTCTACTCCAAATACCAGCGGCACGAGGTCGTCCGCCGGGTTGCCGAGGATATCGCCGCCGACCTCGACGTACCCTTCTTCTATCAGGACTGGCGACCGCGCTTTAATCAGGGACAGAGCCACGCCCGACAGCTACAGATCTACCGCCAGAGATATTGTGGTTGTGAAGCGTCGAAGCGGTAACAGTTCTCCCAGACTCAACCAAAAGCGAAGGACAGGCATTTGCCCGTCCTTTTTCGTCAGATCGTGCTACGATTTTACAGAATCGTGCTACCGGAAAATAGTTCGGCTTTTAGTCAAATTAACTATTGACATCTACCCCCCCCATTTTAGCATAGCCTCACTGTGTCAGTTTAGTGCAGTTGTTCTTGATGTTAACAGTAACGCTAACCGTAACTTAGGGGGCAAGATGAAGTGGCTTATGCTAATCGCTGTAGTGCTGCTGGCTGTGCAGTTTGTAGCTTGCGAGGATGAAGAAAAGATAGCAGAACTTGAGAATGAGAAAGAACAGCTTGAAGATCAAATAGAGTCCTTAGACAAAGATATTAGCAAACTAGAAGAACTAGTTGCAGCTGTTGACGGCGACCTTGCAGAGCTGAGAGAGTTCCCGGAGATTCAGGCTTTGGAAGAAGGAGGCTCCGATGAGTAATAAATACGGATTGGTGCTGGTTGTCCTTCTTTTAGTAGCCCTTACCGCCTGTGGTCCGAGCGAAAAGGAAGTCGCCCTCAGTGATGAAGTCGCTCAGCTTACCGAAACGAAACAAGGTCTTGAAAGCAAGCGTGCTGAGAAACTAGTAAATCTGGAAGAAAAACAAGCAGAGCTAGGGGCAATTAAAGCCACCCCTGCTGGTGCACTTTGTGTTGCTCGGCTGGTTCTTGATATTGATGGTGTAGAGCAGGCTAGCGATGCTGAATTGCAGAAAGGTGAAGAACTGTACGGTATCTTGATAGAGAGGTATCCAGACAGCGAGTATGTGAAGGAAGCGAAACGGGTTCTCAGAAAAATAGAAGATATTTGGAAATACAAAGGTAAGCCTGTTTCTGCTTCTGATTTCACAAAAAACCGAGAAGCATATGCTGGGCAGACTATAGTTATACCTGGTAAACTTGATGCTAACTCGTACAGCATAGAGTTTCGATTTGATGGTTCGGGTAGGGGAGTATCTTGGTATATGGGAGATCCGACTTTACCCTCATTTGATAATACAGTGATCCTTACCAACCTTGCTCGAAGAGGGACTAGCGGTGAAATTGTTCTAAAGGTGAACAACGACGGTTCTTTCCGAGTACAACGCATCTTTGCTGGTGGGGAAACGATTGAGTTTTAACATTTAGGACGTTGCCACATACCACAACCAAAGGAGAATAAATGTACGGTGCTGCCGATGGTGCCATCGCTCTGTGGGTAATCCTTGGCTGGATAGGACCCACCATCGTTGCCGTCTTAATCGGTGTTGGGAAAGGCAAGGGAGGGGTCGGTTTTCTGCTGGGATTTTTCCTAAGCTGGATTGGTGTTATCATAATCCTGGTGATGGAGAACTCCACAGATAAAGAACGCAGACACCAGGAAACACTGGCTGCTGTGTCATCAGGAGGTGGGGGTGCAAACGTTGTTAAAGTCCGCTGCCCCAACTGTCAGGCACTGGTGGACGAAAACGCGAAGTTCTGCCCGGAGTGCGCAACGCAGATGTAGTTCTTCCAAGCGTCTAAAAAGGAGCCTCACGGCTCCTTTTTTAATAATCGATACTTGCTCTGCCTTTACGTACCCGGCAGCTTCTCAAAGTCCTCGCGCAGGTACTGGAGGTCGTAATACTTATCGGCGGCGTTGATCAGCTCGATCGCCACCATGCCCCGGGTCGAGACCACGATGATCTCCTTACCCTTCGTCCGTAGCAGCTCCAAGGCACGCTCGAAGTCGGAATCGCCGGAGAAGATGATCGCCTTGTCGTAGTTCTCTGCCGTGTTGAACATGTCCACGACCATCTCGATATCCAGATTCGCCTTACGAACCTCTTCACCAGAGTCCATGTCGAAGATGATCTTCACGGTCTTCCTCCGGACGGTGTAGCTCATCATCGTCAGCGCGTTGAGGAAGTTCTCCTCCTTCGACTCCGTAGGATTCTGAACCCCGGTAAAGTAAAAAGCGTTGTAGAGGTTGTCCGGATTCGGCACGAAGTAGTGCAGGATGCGCTTGTAGTCGAGATGCCAGCCCAGCTTCTTTTGCGCGTAAAACATATTCACGCCGTCAACGAACAGGGCGACCTTAATCAGTCGTCCATTTTTATCAACCTGCGCGTTTGTGACGGGACCGTCGAATACACCACCCATCGGGTTGTTGAACTCCATAAATCTCCTTACCTATCTAAGCCTTGAATAACACTTTGTATTGCCGAAACAGATTCAAAGCTCGTGTATGGAACAGAGTGGAACCACGAAGTGTCAAGGTAACAAACCCCCCTAACAGTGTCAAGCAGCGCGGTGCGCTGCACCACAGACTCGCGGTAACCACCCTTCTTCATTCTAAGACTAACACCCGCGTTTGACCGCTCCCGTTGGTCGCTATCTGTGGATTTAACTTGAGAGAGGGCAGGCAGCACGGTGTGCTGCACTACAGACTCCCGGTAACAGAATTAGCCAGACAAGGTCTTGTCGCCACGTTCTGGTCAGCAAAGACGGATTGCCTAGAATGCGATTGTAGGGGCGCACCTGTGTGTGCGCCCTTTGTTAAATCCAGAGGAGACTGTTGCAAAACACGTAAAACCCGCTGATAATGGTTGGTGGTGGTTTTATAAGGGTACGGCATGCCGTGCCCCTACGGCGGTTGCAGTACTCGCAAGAATCGTGCCACCGTCGCCCCTGCCCTTTTTTGTCTACTTCGCAACAGTCTCCAGAGTTTCTGCGGACCGACCGATCGGTTGGCCCCTACATAAACCTCGCAATGGGTTACGCCATCACCACACCCCGTAGGGGCAGGCCCCGTGCCTGCCCTGATTTTACAGAAGGGCAACCACAGGAGGTTGCCCCTACACGCAAAGAGACCGCCCGAAGGCGGTCTCTTTTGATTGCACAGGTTTTCTTCTTGCGTTGCTAGCGGCTGATGACCGCCCGGCTGGTTACCGTCTGCTCGTCGGTCTTGAGCTGGAGCAGGTAGATACCGGCGGCGTTGCCCTCGGCGTTCCAGGTAACGCTGTGGCGACCAGCGTTCAGCTCACCACTGACCAGCGTTTCGACCAGACGACCGGAGAGGTCGTAGACCGAGAGTTCAACACGGGAGTCTGTTGCCAGCTCGAAGGGGATCTCGGTGCTGCTGACAATCGGGCTGGGATAGTTATGCCCCAGGGTGGTACGGAGCGCGGCATCGCCCATCGCGATGGCAGAGATCGGTCCGAAGCTGTTCACGGTGCCGTCGAGGTCGATGATCTCCAGGCTGTAGCTGTACTCCTCACCAGCGATGACGTTGGCATCGAGGAAGCTGTTACTACTCAGGAGAGAGCCGTTGAGCTGCTTGCCCTCACGAAGCAGGTTGTAGCCCAGGATGTCGCCCTCGGCACTCCAGGAGAGGAGGATACCCTCTTCACGAGCGTTGGCGAAGAGCTCGGCATTCTCTACGCCGGAACCACTGGCAGCAACGGCGAAGTTGTCGAAGTAGAAACCTTCTCTGGTTTGGCTACTGTCAGAGGTGAAGCGGAAGCGGAGATAGAGAATCTGTCCGACATAGGAGGAAAGGTTGTAGCTCTCCGCCGTCCAGCTTGACTGCGTTCCGTTGAAGGTGTCCAGGGTCGTCCAGCTCTTGCTGTCGCTGCCGATCTCGACGTAAACGTAGTCGTAGCTGCTCTCCAGATCGTACTTCGTCTGGAAGACCAGCCAGCCGTCGGTGGGGATGAAGACCGGTGTGGTCATGATCCAGGAGTTCTGATTATCGACGTAATCGCCGGAACCAGTAGAGCCGCACTTCCAGGAGTGGTCGCTGCTGTAGCCGTCTTCGGTGGAGATGTGCCACTGATCGGCGGTTCCACCATGAGTCCACTTGCCGTCGCCGTCTTCGGCATCGTCGAAGAAGCCAGAGCCAACAGCAATCGCAAAGCCGAGAGCCTCGGAATAGCCACCATCAGCGGTAACCGCCAGGTCGGCATCGGTGTTGTAGGGGTCGGGGCAGTTAGAGAGAACATCAAAGACGAAGTCAGCACTGGCGGTAGCGTCGCTGGCAATGCTGCCGTAGGAACCGTTGCCCGTGGTAACGTTGAAGTGACTGTCGCTGATGGTCAGGACTCCGTTGACGTTGGCAGCGGTGTCGGTGCCGCTGTTCTTCAGGGTAACGGTAGCGGTGATGGTCTCACCGGGGTCGAGCTTACCGTCGTTGTTGCCAGCAGAATCGTCGAAGCTGACGTTGTTAACAGAGATCATCACCGGCTGAACCGGGTAGGGATCCTTGAACATTTCCAGGAACTCATCCCAGTAGGTGTCGGAGAAGTCGAGGTTGTTCTGGTAGCTTGACCAGTGGGAGTTGCTGGAGCCGTTGGTCGGGAACCAGATCGACATACCGCCACCGGGGTCGCTAGAGTCGTGCATACCACCAGCGAGGATGTAGGTCTCCAGGGCATCTTCAACATTCGAAGCAGCGGTCTGCAAGCTAGAAGGCAGGGAGCTGTTCCCGGCAATCGCCGTTACGAAGTCGTAGAGGTCGCGGTCATCGCTGGTGTTGAAGTAGCCGGCGGAGCTGCGAGCAGAGTTGATTTCCGATTCGTAGGTGTAGCAGTTGTCAAAGAGTTCGTGGCAGAAGGTATCCCAGTCGGACTCCATCACCGTGTCCCAGTTCTTTACGTCAGCAGCAGCCTGGGTCTGACCTGAACCGTAGAAGCTAAGATAATCGTCCACGATGCGGGTAGCAAGCTCATCGGGGGTTACGTCGGAATCGGTCTCGAAGATGGTGAAGGCTTCGTAGTCCCAGCCTTCGGCTGGCTCGGTCTTCTGGCTGGCGATTTGGATACCGACGACGTTGTCTTCCATCTGATAGCCGGTCTCGATCTGACCGAGCAGGCAAACATCGTAGCCCAGAACGTCAATGTAGGTTCCAACGTTTTTCAGAGCCTGCTCAAATTGCCAGATTTTCAGGTTTCCGCAGGCACCCTTGTCCATCCAGTCCACGGTTCCGTCTTTCCAGATACCAGAACCGTGATCCCAGGCAGAGATGAGGTAGTTGTCGGCGGGATAGTTGTTCACCGTCCAGTCAACGAAGTCCTCGAAGGCATCGATATCGTTGTCCATATCGAGGGTTCCGGTCCAAATACCATGTCCGTTAATCTCGGTCGAGACCACGTGGCTCATGCCTTCGTCGCCGTCGTAGCTGCGAGAGTCGTAGTCCACATGGTAGAGCTGGGCATTTTGTGTGTAAGAGCCACCGGTTGTACCCAGCAGGCAGATGACATCAACATCATCGCCGTACTGGCTGTAGTCGGCAACTTCCATCTCGTTGAGGTCATCATGACCATATGCGGCGAGGTTATTCTGGTTATTCAGCCAGACCATGATCGTCCAAGAACCAGCACTGGCCGCGACAGCGAGCGTCAAAACGGCGAGCAGAACAAGCAGTTTCTTCATCGAGCGTCTCCTAACAGTTAGGCTAAGAACAATCGAAATAGCAGGACAAAAACGATCACGAGCAGTAAACAGTTACACCAAGACAGGAAGACTATTTAGCAGATAATTCCCGTGGAGTCAAGGATTTTCTTGGGACAATTAATTTCAAATCTACTCATAAGTAAAGGGTACGGTGTGCATATCCTTCGTTGAATTGAAAAAGGGGCGTCTGCAATACGCCCCTACGATTATTTTCCCCTCACCCCTCTGGGGAGGGGACTCGTCCCACGGGTTGGGGGTGAGGGGTTAGCGGCTTATCACCGCGCGTTTGTTAATCGCCTCGCCCGCTGCTTCCAGTTGAATCAGGTAAACCCCTGTTGCCATAGCTAAAGTCGAGCTGTCCCAGCTGACCGAATGCCGTCCGGCGGTCTGTTCACCGCTGACCAGGGTTTCGACCAGACGACCGGATAGGTCGTAGATATTCAGTTTCACCGACCCATTTTGGGTCAGCTCGTAGTGAATAGTCAGGCTCTCATCAGATGGGTTGGGGTACGGATCACTCAGAGTCAGCTCGCTGATCGCTCCCTGAACGACTACTTCGCTGGGCCCGAAGCGGCTGACTGTGCCGTCAAGCTCCGTAACCTCCAGCCAGTAGGCGTATTCCACGCCAGCAGAACCGGAGACATCGAGCCAGCTCGTCGCCGAGCCGGACAGTTCACCGCTGATGTCAACTGACCCATTTTGGGTCAGTCCACGGAGGACGCTGACCGTCGCTGACTCATCACCAACGATAGACCAACTCAGCAGCACGCCCTCGTCCTCAAGCTGAGTGGTTAGTTCCACCGACTTTATGCCAGAATCATCACCGTACCAGGCGTACTTCAAATCTCCATTGGTAACATCTAGGTACGAAATCCTGGGTTCGTCGGCGGTACTAAGCTCAAGCGAAGTCCACTGTCCTACATCACCTCCTGAGTCCACTGTTTCAATCTGCCAAGCCGAACCATCCCAGCGAGCGTACTTCAGGTCGCCGCTATCCTGATCGTAATAGGAAATATGTGGTCGGTCGCTGGAATCCAGAGCCAGGGAACAGTACTCGCCAAGATACCCGCCGCTGTCAACGATCTCAGTTTGCCAGGAAGAACCATCCCAGTGAGCATACTTCAGGGTTGTACCAGCTTTGCGATAGGCGATGTGAGGATAGCCCGAGCTATCCAACTCTAGGTCAACATCCATCGTTGCGTCAGCTATTACGGTTTGAGTCTGCCAGCTTGTGCCATTGTGATAGAGATACTGCAGCTTGCTAAAGAACCCAAGGGCTACGTGGGGATTATCCGAGTTGTCAAGCTCTAAGGAGACGTAGTCGTTCCCCTGATTGCTTATTAACTCCTGCTGCCAGGCAGAGCCGTCCCAGCGGCTGTAGTAAACCTCCTCGCCGACAACTGTATTATAGAGGGCAAGGTGCGGGTCTCCCGAAGAGTCAACATCCATAAAAGAACCGGAAGAACAGCGGATCGTCTCACCATAGGCATCGTCCCTAACCACCCAGCTGGAACCATTTTTGTAGGCGTAGCAAAGAGTTAAGGTCGGATAGCCGATATGTGGACTGTCGGCATCATCAAGAATTAGGCAGGTGGACTCCTCCACCACGTGGGGAGAATCCACAACCTCGGTTTGCCAGAGGCTGCCATCCCAGTAAGTATACTGAAGATTGTAACCACCACCCTGCCTGCTATGAGAGATATGTGGTCTGCCAGCGGAGTCTAGCTCCAGCGAGGTGTAATGTCCCACGCTATCCGTAGAGGCAACAGTTATGATGTGCCATGATTGCGCAAAGACTACACCGATCACAAACAAAAGAATAGAAGCTACCTGTTTCATCATCCCTCCTGTCAAAGCAAAAGCGAAAGTATCAAGTGAGACTATATCAGTATTAGGTGATAAACTCAAGAGCGCAGATGTCTGCGGCTTTGCAGAAGAGTGGCTTAGTGCTATACTCCAACCATTGACTGTTACCATTAAGGAAAAATCCTCAGCGGAGGTTGTCATGCCACTGCTCACCAACGACCAACTGATGCGCGTCGGCTTCAAAGAGGGCTTCGCCATCGGGGCCTATAATATCAACAACATGGAGATTCTTCAGGGCATCGTCGAAGCCGCCCGCCTAGAGAACTCCCCGGCGATTATCGCCATCAGCTCCGGTGCATTGAAGTACGCCGGGGCGCGGTATCTGGTAGAGATGGTCAAGGTAGCCATCGCAGAGACCGGTCTGCCGCTCTCCATCCACCTCGACCACGGAGCGGACTACGCAAAGTGCGTTCAGGCGATTCACGCCGGTTTCAGCAGCGTGATGATCGATGCCAGCAAGCTGAACCTTGAAGAGAACATCGCCGCCAGCAAACAGGTTACGGAGCTTGCCCACGCAGCGGGCTGTTCCTGCGAGGCGGAGCTGGGTCGTCTTCAGGGCATCGAGGAACATGTCGTCGTCAAGGAGGGTGAGGCGATTCTCACCGATCCCGATGAGGCGGAACGATTCGTCAAAGAGACCGGGGTGGATTCCCTCGCCGTGGCAATTGGCACCAGTCACGGAGCCTACAAGTTCAAGGGTGAAGCGAAGCTGGACTTCGACCGCCTTGCCGAGCTGAACAAACGCCTCGACATCCCCCTGGTACTCCACGGTGCCTCAGCGGTTCCCGACTGGGTGCGGGAGCGGGCGGAGAAGTACGGTGCCGAGCTCGGCGGCAGCAAGGGCGTCCCCGACGAGGCGGTTACAAAAGCCGTAACGATGGGTGTGGCGAAGGTCAACATTGACACCGACATTCGCCTTTCCCTGCTGGGGGCTATCCGCGAGGTTCTTCAGACCGATCCGAAGCAGTTTGACCCTCGCAAGTACCTAGCTCCGGGGCGCAAGGCGATTAGGAAGCTCGTTCGCCACAAGATGCAGCTCCTCGGCTCGACGGGCAAGGCGGACCTGTATTAACCGTATTAACCACAGAGAAAGTCCTTGCGCATAGCTTTGCTTTTTGGTATATTTGACTGTGGGGGGAGAATAATCCCGCGAATACCCGCAGGATGAAACATCAGGAGGCAAAAATGGGCAGCAAAGGCGAAATCCTGGGACGCTTCATCATCCTTGTTGACAGCATCGTTTCCGGTGGCGTACAGCGCGCCGCTCGCGAGAAACTGAGCATTCCGGTAGCCAAAATCCAGCACGACCAGTGGTACAATAACGAGGCTACCTTCAACGCCTACCTCGACGGTCTGGCAAAGAAGCTCTTCGGCGGCAAGCGCGGCTTGCAAAAGGTTGGAAGGAAGATCCTGCCGACGATTCACGCCATCACCCCGGAACAGCTCGAAGGCATTCCCGACGCCATCACGGCGGTAAAGATGCTCGACGCGCTGTTCCATCAGAACAACCGGGGCGATGACATCGGCGGCTACTGGATTGAGGATGAAACACCAACCTCGCTGACCTTCAAGGACAACTCCCACCACAACACCCACTTTGTCCACGGGATCATCGAGGGCATCTTCGATGTGCTGACTACGCACAAGCTGAAGAAGAGCAAGGTCGTCCAGCTCAAAGAGGACGGCAAGGACTGCTCGATCATCAAGCTGGAGTTTGTGTAGGCTTGAGATGCTTGGCTGTCTCTCCTGACCGGGGAGTGAATACGTCGTCGATAGGCTGAATGGCGGCGTACGGGGGGTCTCTTGCGCTTACGCCGGATTTTTTTCAACACCGCACCTGCTATTACAAAAGTCTTTGAATAACCCACACACTGAGAGTCTGATTTGAAAAAGCTACCGTTCATTCTGCTTACTTTCCTGGTCCTCACCGCCTCTGCCGAGGTGGTGCAGGGCTACGCCTATCCCACGCCCTGGGAGTTTAGCGATACTCCGCTGACTTTGCGTGCCGATCTCTCCACCGATGAAGCGGTAACCTTCACTCTCCTCGACCAGAGCGGTAACGAGGTGCTGACCCTGAGCGGTGAGTATCAGGGCGAAGAAACGGTGGACGGCGAGACCGTCTATCGCTATGAAGCAAGCTGGGATGGTCTCAACGCTGCCGGACGACCGGTGGTGGCGGGAAGCTACCTCTGCGTGGTCGAGGGTGGCGACGGAACGGTCTTCCGCCTGATAGTTACCAGATAGTTAGCCAGACGTGATTTGGTAGGGGCGTATGGCAATGCGCCCCTACAGGACATGATGCCCCTTAAACACCTAACAATCAGGGAGCCGCCTTGAATCCTCGCCGAATAGCCATCCTCTTTCTCACCTTGCTGGTATCACTGGCTGTGGGAGGCGACTACCCCATCGAGACCTTCTCCGGAGGGCTGGCGACTTACTCATGGACGGGTCAGGGCGCGGCTCTGGCAACGCCGAACGAGCTATACATCAATCCGGCTGGGTTGGCTTTAGCAACACTGAGCGACTTTGTCGCCACCGGCAGCCTGCCCGCGCTGGATAATCACCGCGTCGGCTGCTACGGGATGAACCTGATCAAGCCGCTACGCACAGAGACGGCGGGGGCCGTCGATACCAAGACCCTGGGGACCCTGGCGGCGAGCCTGCATCAGTTCAGCGGTACGCCTACCTCAAACAACGGGCGCGATTATCGTCCGACGCAGTCCCTGGCGGCGATCTCCTTTGGTACGGCGATGGGCGACGACACCGCCTTCGGACTGAACCTCAAGGTACTCACCGTGGACGACGGCGAACGAGCCGACTCCGGCTTTGGCATCGACCTCGGCTTCCTCTATCATCCCGACAATCTCCGCATCGGCTTCTCGGTGAGCAACCTGATTCCGCCGGGTCTGAGCCTGAACGACGAGCGTACCATCGCCAAACGCCTGCTGCGCCTGGGAGTTGGCTACGAGCTGTTTGGACTCTGGTCTCTTGCCGTTGAGGGAAGCTATCTGACCGATGCCGAGGAGCTGGACTACGGTCTCTACACCGCCCTGACTCCGCTGGCGACCACCGACCTGCGCCTGACCCTGAACGGCGGTTATAGCATCTCCGACGAGCAGTGGGGCGCAGGACTAAGCCTCCGTGTCGGGCTGGTTGAGGTCGGCTGGGCAATCGCAAGCCAGGACGAGAGCTACGGTCACAGCTTCCGCTTTGCCATCTCCCCAGAGTTCTAGGCAGCGCAGCTAACCGCTCTCCCTCTCCCCTCTGGGGAGGGGACTCGTCCCACGGGTTGGGGTGAGGGGCTGATTCGCAAGGGCGAAACGATTCGAATAAGGATCGTCTTCGTCCTTTTCTTCTGTGCCAACCCCTTTACCCACATTTGCCCCTGTGTTATCTTGGTGTGGTAGCTGGTGTGGATTTATGAACCCCTCCTCAACAAAGGATCATGATGAAGAAACTTCTCGCCCTGCTTGTTCTTGCTGCGCTGGGATTTACCGTTGTCAGCTGTGGAGGCGGAGCCGCAGAAACCGCTAAAGATGCCGTTATTGCTGCTCTTGAGGCGATGGAGGCTGGCGATAAGGATGCCTACATGTCTCTGGCGTATTCCGGTGATGCCCTAGGCGGCGTTGACATGGAGGGATACGAAGGGGTTTGGGCAGAGCTGGAGAACTTCGACATCGTCATCGAAAAATGGGACGATCCGGTCGTTGTGAAGACCGTGCCAGCTGAAGAGCTTGAAGGCGATATTCTTGGGGGTGTCTTGATGGAGATCGACACCATCATTAGTTTCGACGGTGTCCCTGAGAATGAGGATCTGGAGTTTGGAGTTGTTAAGACCGCTGAGGGCTGGTTCATCTTTGAGATCGATGCATAGAGATCGATGCCTGGACTGAACAACAGGTAATGAAGCAAAAGTAGGGGCGAAACGATTCGATTAAGAATCGTCTTCGCCCTTAGTAATTTCACGGCAACCTTGCCTTGCCGCCCTTACTTCCGGTATCATTGCCAGCGTTAACTGAGACTGTACGCAGAAAATTCTTTGAAATCTGAACCTGCCCAGCAAGGACTACCATGAAGAAAACCGGCCCCGAGGTTCCCAGCGGTCTGATGATCAAGTGTCCCGCCTGCTCCGAAACCCTCTACTCCAAAGAACTGGAGGAGAACCTCTTCGTCTGCCCCAAGTGTGAGCATCACTTCCGGGTGCCGGGGCGCAAACGGGTTCATCAGATCCTGGATGACGGCAGCTTTGAAGAGTTTGACATCAACCTCTTCACCGTGGACACCCTGGAGTTCGTGGACAAAAAGCCCTATCCAGAGCGCATCGCCGCTGCCAAAAAGAAGACCGGAGAGAACGAGGGTGTCGTCAGCGGTCTGGGGACGATGGACGGTCTGAAGGTCTCCCTTGCCGTGATGGACTTCACCTTCATCGGCGGTTCAATGGGAACCGTTGTCGGCGAGAAGGTTACCCGGGCAATGGAACGCGCCGTCGATGAGGGCGTACCGATGGTGATGGTCTGCACCTCCGGTGGAGCGCGGATGCAGGAGGGGCTGCTCTCGCTGATGCAGATGGCAA
>Ga0190344_1000527_pt1 | contig 18120 bp, 19 predicted proteins | sample 48721323_MG_FD_161662 | JGI IMG/M metagenome (GOLD analysis project Ga0190344, IMG submission 161662) | Hydrothermal vent microbial mat bacterial communities from Southern Trench, Guaymas Basin, Mexico - 4872-13-2-3_MG | ecosystem: Environmental > Aquatic > Marine > Hydrothermal vents >... | reverse complement strand
GCGTCTCTACATACAATGTTAGAGAAAACAGAGCGGTGGTAAGGGAGTCGCTCTTTTTTTATTGATATCCAAGATCGTCTGATATACCTTTTTATTAAATATAGGAAACTGTTTTTTCATCTCCGCAATTTGCTCAGGCGTTTTGAGATGAAAAATTTCAGACAAAGCAATTGCGACGGCTGGACTTCTACTTTTTCCAGCCCAACAATGAACTAACAACATTTGACAATCTTTCCCATCATTATCAAAATCGGTGATAATGCTTTCTGCCATTTCATCATTAAATGAAACCAGTTCGTTGTCATCTGTAAACTGAGAGATATCATCAAATACATAAGATCGGATGATTTTAAATTGTTCAGGGTACTTTAGTTCAGCATAAGGAACTAATGCTAAGCAGTCACTATTAAATAGCCTAATCAAATAAATGGGTTTATCTTTTGAGTCGGCCTGAAACATCGCCGCCCTTGTATGGGAAAGAATCATTACTTTTTGTATTGGCATATTAAATAACAACCTGTTTGATAACGTTTTATTTGAAACGCCGTTGGATTACTTATACTCTGTGGTATCCTGTGACATTTTGTGTGTGTTGAATTTTTTCAAGCATTCCTTAAACCCACATTGCATCACAACCAAAAGGCATTAAAATGAAGCACAAACCAGAAGACATTTTAGCCGCCACTCGTCACATCCACCCCCACTTAGAAAAATGGCTAGGCACTGAGGCTCCAGTGGTAGAGGCTAAACTCGCGCAACTCTTGGAACAAGCTCAAAACCTAACAGAGCAAATGAGGGATTTATTACAAACCTATCCCGAAATTCACGCTTTATTGCAACAACATCTTGATGACAAATCGGCACCCACCAAGAAAGAAACCGTTTCAAGAGGGGAAGGCATTCCAAATAGACTAGGGGAAGGAGCCCAAACGCCTTCAGGAATAAGAGTCTATATTTGTCAAGTAGAAGGCTGCGACTATCGCTGGTATCAACAACGGATTGGTGAAACACCACCACTTTGTTTCGATCACACTCTTCCACTCAAAGAGGAAAAATCCTAATCATGGCACTTGATTTTGGCGAAGGTTGGATTAGCTGCCCCATCGAACGTTGGATCGCATTGCTACTCAAATAGGGCATTTTGGATCGGCGGCTTAGTCGCCTAGCTTTATCACACAGGCAAAGATTCGACAGTCGTTTGGCAATGGCTGCCAAGCAATATTAAACCAATAGAAATATGGCTACTCATCTTTATCTTATTGAGGATACTCGCCATCATTGCCAGCTGCATCCTCAAACGCTTTGATATCGTTGTAATACGCTTTTTAGAAGCGTGAGATAAAGATAAATGTCACATCAAAAATTAAATTGATCTTCCAAAAATAGAACCTAATCAAATCTATTGCCACAAGGCATTCTTCGTCAGCGTGATTGATGACGATTTAAAATCATTTATTAGGAGAACATTAAGTACTGAAGCACAAATAAACAGGTATTTTACCGCAAAGGGCAACCACAAGGGATTGCCCCTACGAACCGCCCGTAGGGGCAATCCCTTGTGGTTGCCCCTCTTCTTGGTTGTTTCTTTTAAAATACCTGAAAATTTATGGTTCAGTACTTAATAATGCTTCAGCAGCATAAGATTGAAACGCAACTTGATAGCTCAGAATGGCAGACATTAATTGCAAATGTCAATGCCCATTCTCAACAGAGCCAATTAGTCGCGGAACAATTTGCCCAACAATTACACTTAGATCACAATGCTTATGAGAATAAGCAAATCATAACAGATTGTGCTAATTCGGCTCCCCACTTATATACCGTGATCGACAAACAAACGCAATTGGCACACCAGATTGCGATGCTATTATATCCAATCGAAGGGCAAGATGATTTGCTATCATCATCAGTGATTGAAACCGTTCATCACAAAACAGTCCGCTATATATTATATCGGCGACTGCTAGTCACTTTACGTCGGGCCTATCGTCAGCTGATCAAACCACCCCCTAAGGTGTTCACAGCTTATCAGCAAGCACGCTTAACAGGTGATCGGGCAATGTATTACCAATTACAACAGATTAGCGACATACCCGATGCCATTGTCAATCCCGTGCCCATGCCAGTGGATGTTGCGCCATTACAGGAATTGTTGCCCTTTTTCGAGTTTCTGCGAAGCAATCAACCCATTGTTGATCGTGAAAATGAATCACTGAGTTTTATGCGCGGCACCTTCTTTAATGATGGCCGTATGGATTTGTGTAAACAAGTGGTTGGTTCAGCCTGGATTAGCGACTTAATGGACTCATTAGTCAATAATCAGCATATCAAACATTTTTTACTCGGCAATAATATTGTTGATATTGCAGGGGCCAAAGCCATTGCTAATTTTATCAGTCATCCCCATCATAGCCAAATTGAAACCTGGTATTTAGCCGGCAATCGTATTGATGCACAGGGAATTGAACTGATATCCAAAGCCCTGCAAACCGATCAACACTGCAAAGCCTTATGGTTAAAACGCAACCCACTCAAAGCCAAAGGGGCTAAGTATCTGGGTCAATTATTGGCACAGAATCAGAGTTTAGAAATACTCGATTTGCATAATACAGGGCTTCTTGATGACGGTATCGCTTATTTGTTTGACGGCTTAAAACAGAACCGTTCCCTAGACTTGTTATATATTGATGCGAATGGTATTTCAAATCGTGGAGCCCAGCCGATTGCCGATTATTTTTCTCATTTAGCCAAGCTAAATGAACCGGGAATTTCTTCCTTATTCTGTGGGATTAATCGCTTAGGTGATGACGGAATCGCCCTGATTGCAGAAAGTCTGCATGAATATCATCATCTCAAACGTCTCTCATTCGGAGCCAACCGTTTAGGTTATGAAGGGTTGAAAATCTTATTAGCGCAACTGATCAATCATCCCAAATTAATTCATTTGGATGTGGGATTATATAAATCGACCAGTGATCTGCACGAATTACCAAACAATTTTGGTGATGAATCCGTCCCATTATTGGCTCACTTTATACAATCGAATAAGAGCGTTCAAATAATGAGTATCAAGGATGCCAATATCAGTTTAGCAGGTATAGAGCAACTGGCAGAGGCCGTTCAAACCAACGATCGTTTACTGTTCTTTGATTATGAACAACTTGGCGTGAAAAAACCGAAAACGCTGATTGAGCGGATTAACGATAAACTGCGTGAAAACATTCGCAATACTTTTGGAGTCGATATGCACACCTTTCGGCAAGAGTATTTCCGTTATCTGAAACATACTGATGCCGTGCGTCATATTGACAGCATCTATCGCAATCGAGATAATTGTAGCTGTCAGTTAAAGCATGACTAACGGGCGCATTTCTAAAAAAAGGTCATATTTGATAAATCTTGATGGCCTGATTTTCAAACTCAATTTATTTTGCGAAGCTTGGAATGCATGTTATTTTGCTTGTGTGCGATTGGAATGCATGTTATTTTGCTTGTGTGCGATTGGAATGCAAAATATAGTTTGTCACATAAATATGTTGGCCTTTCCAATAGTGGATATCAATGCTTTGATAACTGATAACTGATAACTGAAAAACACGAATAGGAGATAAATATGGCAAATAAAAATCCTTTGGTGAACCCCGATTCTGCGATAAGGAATACCAAGCAGAATCAATATGTGGATGATTTGGTTGTTGAAATGACTGGCCAAGCCTACATGGATGGTGCTTCCCATGAGGAGGTTGGAGAACTTCAGCAACAGATAAAAAACGGTACCTATAGGCGCGGTGACTGGGATCGCAAAGTTGCCTCATGGTATGATTGAGACATTCGTTCTAGTACACTGTCAAACTTATAATGACGTGTGAGACAAAAAAACCTGACAGGTTTTCAAAACCTGTCAGGTTTATCCTACCCATCAAAACAAGATTGACGGAGTACTAAACAAATACTTTCAGCCGATGCCAAAAGACGCATGGGTGAAGTCAGTCCGGTTTTCCCCCCCATTCTTGACAATAATGATTTTTTCGTCTGTGCCTGAATCTTGATAGGATTATGGGTATAAATTATCAACGCAAATTTGCTGGTGGAAAAGTTATATTTCAAAACAATCTGAGCAATGGAAATAATTTTATGCACTGTGGAAGAATCCCTTGCAAAAGCTTGGGAAAAATTCTGTGGAGATGTTAAAAATGTCAAAATACATCGTGGCTCTATCTTAGACATCAAGTGCGAAGCTGTTGTTAGTCCTGCTAATAGCTTTGGTTTTATGGATGGAGGAATTGACGCTCTTTATTTGGATTTTTTTGGAAAAGAAATTCAAATGATCGTTCGGCAACAAATATATGAACAACACTCAGGTGAACTCATTATAGGTAATGCTGATATAGTTCAAACAAATCATAATAAAATCCCATTTTTGATTATTGCACCAACGATGAGAGTTCCTATGGTACTACATGATTCTGTTAATGCTTATCTTGCGGCAAGAGCAGTTTTTCTTTTAGTGATGAAAGGCAAATTTATGACAGGAAAGTATAAGGATAAACCAATATCGAATTATGTCAAAAAAATAGCTATACCAGGTTTAGGAACAGGTGTTGGAAAAATTGGTTATAATACCTGCGCTCATCAAGTTAGAGCGGCAATGAATGATACCATATTAAATAAATATAAAATGCCTCAATCTTGGGCAGAAGCTAGCGAACGTCACCAACTATTGTATAGTAATAAACTTAAAAGATTACAGTATTAACGAACAATCGTAATCGAAACAGTTGCAGTTGTCAGTTAAACCATGAGTGATATGGAATTGCCAGATATTGGTTTAGGCACTTATCAACTGGCCCCTGAACAAACCTATCGCAGTGTTCGTTGGGCACTTTCGATAGGTTATCGTCATATTGATACAGCCGCCTTATATAGAAATGAAAAACAAGTTGGGCAAGCCATCCGAGATTCAGGGATTGCGCGGCAGCAAATTTTTGTCACCACTAAAATTCCACAGAAAGCCATTCGACAACACCAGATCAAACCCGCGATTGAAAATAGTCTGCATCAATTGGATATCGGTTATATCGACTTAATATTATTGCATTGTCCTGATGCCAAGGTAAGTCAAACTTGGGAGGCCCTGAGCCAGCTTTATTGTGAGTCATACCAAAGCAGATTAATACACTATATTGGAGTCAGTAATTATCAGGAAAAACATTTAAAACAATTAGAAGGGGCTCAGATCAAGCCTTATATCAATCAAATTGAAGTCACTCCCTTTTTACCGCGAAAAAAACTGAGAGCGTATTGTCAAAACCAAGGTATTGATGTGGTTGCACATTCCTCACTGACTAAAGGCCTACAACTCAATAACCCAGAATTATTGGCAATCATGACAGAGCATAATGGGCAACTAACGAGTGCCGCTTTATTATTGAAATGGGCCCTGCAAAATCATCTCAAAATTATTCCACGTTCAGCCAATCAGAAACATATTTTGGCCAATTTCAATCTACCCACTGAATTATTATCAGAACAGATCATGGCCTATTTAGATAATCTTGATTGTGGGTTTGCAACTCATCCACAACATTGTTTATCAAGATAAATCTTGAAGGCCCGACTTTTGTTCCAAATTTATTTTGCATTGGAGTGCAAAATTTATTTTGCATCGGCTTTCGTTCCAAATTTATTTTGCAGTTATTTCTTTTGATTAGCAAGTTGTCGAATTTAATTGATGCATATTCCTAAATTGGTTTAAATAGGTTTTAAAATGACAAAATAGTCAATACTGATAAACTCTCAATCTAACCAAAGGTGAAATATTGAATGGTAAAAAATATATTGTTCTCGCTGTGTGTTATTTTTTTATTAATTGGCTGCAATCAACAAACATTGTTAGGCCCATTTGTCCCACAAGAAGAGGTTGAATTTTCAAAACACTACCTCACACTTTTTCAGTCAGATGACTTTGAAGGCATTGAAAACAAAATCAATCCGGCTCTCAAAAATGAGCTGTTAAGGACTAAACTTGAGCAGATGGCCGCCTTTTTTCCAAAAGAAAAACCGAAAGACATCAAAATTGTTGGCTCACACACCTTCACAACGCATCAATTTCGGCAGTTCAATCTGACTTTTCAGTACGAGTTTCCAAATAAGTGGTTATTAGTCAACATTGTTCTTCATAAGAAGGGTGATGAGTTGTTAGTCAACGCTATTAATGTGCGGCCACTTTCAGATTCGCTTGAAAATATCAACCCGTTTACTTTTCAGAATAAACCCATTGCAAATTACCTCATTTTGGCATTAGCCATTATTATTCCTTTATTTATTCTTTTGGCATTAGTGCTTTGTATCAAAACGCCGATGCCAAAAAGAAAATGGCTTTGGATCATATTTATTCTGTCCAGTTTTGTTAAAATAACGGTAAACTGGACGACTGGAGGAATCAATATTCAGCCGCTTAGTTTCCTCTTACTTGGTGCGGGGTTTTGGAAAGTGGGTATCTCTGGCCCAGTCCTGATTTCAGTTGCAATACCCTTGGGTGCTATTATCTTTATGATAAAACGCAAGAAATGGTTGACTTCAAGAGTTGAAAACCAAGACTAAGGTGATTTTTTCATGTCGGTTCGCCCTACACCCGCTATTGTAGAGCCTTCACAAAGTTATTGCCCTTTTGATGTTTTTTGTAGAGACGCGATGCTTCGCGTCTCCGGTTTTTAGTATATTTGCTCAGCTTCGCGTCTCCGGTTTTTTGTCGGCTCAGCTTCGCGTCTCCGGTTTTTGTAGAGACGCGATGCTTCGCGTCTCCGGTTTTTAGTATATTTGCTCTGCTTCACGTCTCTAGTTTATTGTTTTTGCGCCGCGAAGCGTCTCTTGTTTGTTGCGATGCAGATTTGCTACGCAGAGAGACGCGAAGTATCGCGTCTCTACAGGCAGCTTCTATTAAAGATAGAGAATTATTGGATGAAGTTAAAATCACCAAAATTCCTTTTGAAAATGTATGGATATTTGAAAATGAATTTGGACAACAAACACTCATTGACAAATTGATTAACGATCAAAAAGGTGCATTTACAAGTGCCGGGAAAAAGGTTGAGAAAACAATTATATATTATGACTCAAACCGATTGTATCTTTTCATGATTGAAATGAAACGAACAATAAGTCCCAGAAAAATGCAAGACGATGTCGTTAAAAAATTTGAAAACACATTATCAACGTTATCTGTATTTATTTCAGCTCATTTTGACTTTCCTCAATTCGAGAATGCTCACATTTATCCGGTTGGCATTTGCTGTTACAATTCTTATGAAGATCCGCAACCATCATATAATAGGGATCCCAAAAGAATTGCAGGGCGTGTAAGACAACAATATTCCGAAGCGGAAAGATTAATATTACTCAGTATAGAATCAATAGGGTTAAATAAGATGAAAACCCCAGTATTTATGAATAGGGTGCTACCCGTTTTCGTTGTGATTAACGCTGATTAAAAAATCAGCGTTAATCAGTTTTTCACTTAACAAGTTTTGGCGCGCAAAAACTTTATTGTCACGCTAAAATTTAGCGAAGCGAAACTTTAGCGTGAACCGAAGGGAAGCTACGCTAAATGTGGAAATCAGTCTAATCAGCGTTCTATCACTTCAAACTTTCAAACCTCTCTCACCCACATTTAATCATTTCAGTTTTTCAAGTATTCGATCCGCCCCTTGTCTCAACAATTCCTGCGCCAATGATTTTCCTAATTCGGCAGCCAAGTGACGCGCCCCTTGAAGACGATGGTGCAAAATGTGTTGGCCGTCGATCTCGCCGACTAATCCTCGCATTGTCAAGTTTTCAGACTGGATTTCTGCATAACCCGCAATAGGCACTTGACAACCCCCGTCTAAAGATTCATTTAAGGCCCGTTCAGCTATGACACAATCTTGCGTTTCTATTTTTAGCTGTTTTTCTGAAGTTATTTCTAGCGCCTACACTATATTGATTGATTCAACAATCCGTTATTTGAAATTCGACTCGGCGATCAATGGCGTTTTCTGCGCTATCGGGTACCGTACCGACTATGGTTTCATCGGATCCCATGCCTATTGTATTGGCGCGTTGTTTGATTTCTGAGAATTCTTCTTGAAGAAGGATTTGAATTTTATCAGCGCGCTTTTGAGAAAGTTTTTTATTATATTTGTAGTCGCCAGATTGACTACTGTGTCCAATAATAGTAACACACTTGCCCGTTTCCTTTTTAAAATACAGGCTAATTTGCCGTAGCCATAATGTGTATTGTTCTCTCAAATTGGGCACTTCTAAAAATTCAATTAAGTTGCTTTGAAATAACAATTTGATAGGCAGAACGCCTTTTTCAACGGCAAGTGCTACCATTTCTCCGAAGCTTTCTTCGGCTTCAACTAAGTCTTTGAGTTTAAAATTGGCCGTGTATAAACCACCATACGCTTCTATGATTTGCCCATTTTGCCGTTGAGTCACTTCTTTAAATAAGTTGCGTGCTAATCCGTAATTTTGCTTGTCATAAGCGGTTTGGGCCGCTATCAATAACGCTTTGGTTTTAATGAAAGTGTAGTAGTCATCACTGACTTGCGTGCCTACCGGGCTATCAACGGTTTTGAGCGTATGCGTCAACAGTTTACCCTTGATGTACAGTGGATTGTCTTCGTAACTGGGTGTCGGTTGATAATCCAAGCCCGCACTGACAATCCACACTGTTCCTTTTGTGATAACAATTTTGGTTTCCAAATCGACGATTGAAGCTGAAACGTGGTAATATTTTTCATTTGGGCTGCTTTTGTGGGCTTCATATTTGATGATGCCATTCAAGATATATTGCGCTTCAACCAGTTTTTCTGGTGTTAAACGATGCAGCTTGAATTGGTTAAAATGCTGGCGCGTTTCTTCAATTAACAAGGATTCAATTTCTAAACTCGCTTGTAAAACTTGCCCACTATCCACTTCTAAAAAGGGATTCAAGACGATTGTACTTGTTTTTCTGGAAAAAATACTTTGTCTTTTTTGCAATTTAGTCATTAAACCTTTGGCAAGCAGACGAATACCTGCTTCATAAGGAAAATAAGCTTGTTTAGGTTTGGTTGGAACAGGTTGACATGAAACCAGAAAACTTATTAAGCAGAAAACAATAAATCGGTTCAAGCTATTTCTAAAGTACATCATTTCTTCCTTAGGATCAGAGTACAACGGATTTACGGAATAAACGGATTTTTAAACTTTCTTGTAGGGTGGGTAACGTGTTTTTGTTGCCCACCATTCCCCCTCAATTGTGTCTGTAGGGGCGAACCTTTGTTATCGCCCTTTTGAAAATCTATTCTCTATTTTGTTTTAATAACAATATTGTCGCTTAAACGCTTTTTGATCTTGTGTTAACGGCCGAATACCCAATGATTCTTGAGCCAGTATATCACCACATTGCAATTTGAAGGGCGAAGGGGGTTGAGCCGCTTGATAAGTCGCCTTGTGTCGCCCCTCTTTGACAGGCGGCGGCTGAATTGATGTTTTGATGCGCGGTTTCGCTGGCGGTTGCGATTGACGCGGTTTCGCTGATTGCTGTGACGTTTTGAGAGGCGGTTTCGAGGGCGGCATTGACGTTTTGATGCGCGGTTTCGAGGGCTGCTGAGTCACCGCTTGTAGTTCTAAACGGCTTAAAGATTGCTGTAGTTTGGGTAAAGCAGGTGAAAGGGCATTTACTTTTTGCAAACGCTGGATATATTGCTCTGCGCTGTTCCGTTTGCCCTTTTTCAAAGCTTGTTTTGCCCAAGATTGATAACGGCCTTCAATTTTCATCAAGCCTTGTATCGCTTGCGCGTTATGGGCATCAAGGGCTAAGACTTGGCGGTAACACTGAAAAGCCGTACCCGGTTCACCTGTCGTTAAACGATTCTCATCAAAATGCGTTTCGCATTTTTGCAATAATGTCGTGATGCGCGTTGTCTTCGGCGTTGCCTCTTTTCTCGGCGGTTTTGACTCGGATTTGACAGAGACAACGGGTTTAGAGTCTCGCGGCTTTTCTGAATACGCTAGTAATTGATCATCTAATGGTTTTGCCACTTGATCCGCTTTTCTTGATTCATTATGGATGCTTGCCGCAATATTCAAGAGCATATCTAATGCCGAGTTTTTTTCAGCTTGATTTTCTTGATTAGGCTCTGATTCCTTTGAGATCAAAGGCGCAGATTGTGACGGTTCAGAGTTCTCTGAAACAACAGCATTATCAGGTACTTTTTCTTGATTGCCAGAAGCCGGAAGTGATAACGCTTGTTTTTCTAACGATATCTGATCGGATATCTGATCTAAAGGAATGTCTTGATGATTATCGTCTTTTTGGGATAAGAGGTTATCACCCTTGTTGACAGCTTGAGCTTGATTTTCCACATTATCAGGCCCAAGTGCTGTTTTTTCAATGAGTTGTGTACTAACCGGCATTCCGCGAGGCAAATTGTCTGGTTGCACAGTTTGTTCAGTGGCCTGATCTTCAGGCCCTTGGAAGGTTATCGTGGAAATGGGTGACAAAATCATGATCACGCCTTCTTGGCTATCAGCCACGTCTGATTCGGCTAAGGCAATCGCTTCGGTGTGCGGCTCGTTATCCTGATCGGGTAGCACAGATTCAATGGTTTCAGAAATTGGCTTATCATCCGTTTTGTTCGCCGTGGTGCTAGGCTCGGTTTCATCAGTTTGATTTTCATCCCTTCCTGTCGCGACAACCGATTCTGCAACAACTGGCCTCTCATCTAGCTTATCAAGTGCCTGTTCAGTTTTTTCGACTTGAACAGTCAATGGAGTAGTCGGCTCGTTATCCTGGCCCTCAATGGTTTCAGGGATTGGTTTGTCATCCGTTTTGATCGCCGTAGTGGCCGGCTTCGTTTCATCAGTTTGATTTTCATCCCTTCCTGTCGCGACAACCAATTCAGGAACAACCGGCCTCTCTTCTAGGTTATCAGGTGCGTGTTCAGTTTTTTCAACTTGAACAGGGGTAAGCGGCTCGTTATCCTGATCTTGCACACGTTGAATAGTTTCAGGGATCGCGTTATCAAAAGAAGGGGGTGTTGTGGTGGCGATTTCCCATTCTGCAACAACAGCTGTATCTTCTAGGTTATCAAGTGCTAGTTCAGTTTCATCAAATTGAGCGGCCAGTGTGCTGTCGTTATCTAAATTGTCACTGAGTTGCATTTCAGCAATCATGCGATTTTGCTCTTGAAAATATTGATTTTCAAGGACTTTTAAATTTTGAAAGGCGAGAGGATGATGACGATCACGTTTTAACACTTCTTTATAACACGCTATCGCAGGCTTAATGGCATCACGACTGTGAAATGCCTCACATTGTTCTAGCCAAATCGCTATCTCATCATTTCGTTTCGTTTCTTGCTCAAAGTATAATGAATAATATCCATAAAATAACGCACCCAAAATGATCATGAGCAATAAGCTCAGACGCATAACCCATTTTTTGGATGTTTGCCAACGTCTTGTTTTGAGATTGCAAAGCGTTATTTGGTGTAAATCGGCATTAAGGTGATCAGGGTTTGATTTTGTTGAAAACATGATGACTACTCCAATTATCAATTATTAATTATCAATTATCAATTATCAATGTATCTAAAAACTTGATAGAACGCTGATATGTCACGCAAAAGTTTTTGCGCGCAAAAACTTTTGCGTGACATACTGATTATCATGATTTACGCTGATTTTTTAAAATCAGTTCAACATCAATTTCACCATTATAAAAACTATTGTGTTTATTTTATCTGAAGTCTAAACTAACGTAAATTAATAAAAGACTTAATTAGTACAGCGAATTACGATAGTACAGCGAATTACGATAGTACAGCGAATTACGGGGATAAACGAATTTTTGAAAAGAGTAATGCCATTGAATATTGTGTTATTTATAAATCAATCTCTGAATAAATTCGTTTATCCCCGTAATTAGCTTCGCTGAACTTTGTTTCGCTGTACTAAGCCTTGACTAACGGAACATCCATTTTTGGGAGAGTTATATTAAATGATAAACAATCAACTCATAAAAGGCTTAACGTATTTGATTTTCGGTTTAATCATCCTATCGGCTTGTCTTAAACAAGGCGATACTCATGTCATCACCCCCCCTAACAGTGGAATAAGCGATTATGGCGAGCCATTCGATTATAAATTGATTGACAACCATGCGCTGAATGCGCCTAAGAAAGTTGAACAATCAATACAAAGTCTTGCGACTTATCTCACAGCACCAGCGAAAAATGATCGCGAAAGCGCGCGAGCCATTTATCGTTGGATTACCCATAACATCGCTTATGATGATAAAAGTTATTTTAGCGGTAACTTCAAGTTAATGAATAAAGAAGATGCTTTCAAAACGCGCCGCGCTGTTTGTGATGGTTATGCCGGCTTGTTTAAGCGTCTAGGGCAAGCAGTTGGGCTTGAAGTAGCCGATATCAGTGGTTATTCAAAAGGTTATAGTTATACCGTAGCACAAACGGATACCATTAATCATGCTTGGAATGCCGTGAAAATTGATGGGCAATGGCAATTGCTTGATGCCACTTGGGGTGCAGGTTATTTGGATGACAAGAAAAAGCGTTTTGTTCGTCAGTTTCAAGAACATTATTTTTTAACCCCAGCTGATCAGTTTATTTATGATCATTTTCCCAGAGAGTCAAAATGGCAATTGCTGCGTTTACCCGTTTCAAAATCACAGTATGATCAATGGGTTTATCTGCGGCCCGCCTTTTTTCAAAATGGCTTAGCCATTGAAAGCCATCCAGCGGGCATGATTCACAGTGATAATCAAGAAACGATTACCTTACGTGCATCCGCGAATGCGAGAATCCGCGCCAAATTACTACACAACAATACCCCAGTTGATCAATCACATTTATCGATACAGCGGAAAACCGAACAGTACGCGATTTCTGCGACATTTCCCCAGCCTGGTGAATATATTTTGAGGGTATTTGTGAAACAGCAAACAGATTCGGGGGCTTACCGTTGGGCTTTAGATTATCGGATTATCGCTAAACAAGGCATGTCTGCCGATTTGGTACCCGTTTCGCCAGATCACGCTTTTTTTGATACCGGCTTAAAAGTCGATAGCCATCCTCAGCGTCTAATTGAAACGCAAAAACAGCTTAAAGTGACAATACTCGCACCGGCCGATGCCTTGATGAGTGCCAAATTATACAAAGATAACAAACGGTTAGATAAATATCTGACACTGGTTCAAAAACGGGCCGGGCGATACGAAATTCATGCCGTCTTCCCAAGCCGTGGCGATTATCTGATGAGATTATTTGCTAAACGGCTAGGAAGTGGCAGCGAATATGAACAAGCTTTAGATTATGACGTGAAAGTCAGTCAAGGGATGGGTGGCAAGATTGGCTTTCCAAGCACCTACGCCCCCTTCAAAGAAAATGGCGGATATCTTTACGCGCCTATGGCGCGTCATTTAACGCCTGGTACAACACAACATTTTAAATTAGCCGTGCCTAATGCACAAAGACTTGTCGTCGTGATAGGCGATAACAAGTTTCCCCTTAAAAAACAAGGGGATGTATTTGAAGGCGATATCAAGATTGGGCAAGGGCAAATCACTGTCTATGCTCAATTTGTCGGCGAGAGACGGTATAGCAGTTTATTGCAATATGTGGGCAAATAGCTTAGCAGCTTCTTAATCTTTTTACGTTCCAAATTTATTTTGCGCCTTTTTACGTTCCAAATTGACTTTGCGACTTTGCGACTTGGTTCATTGAATGGGATTGATTCAAATATAGCGTTTTCCGATCTCATGACGTACACTTCGCCTTCGCAAAATCAATTTGGAAGGAAAAAAGCCTTCGCAAAATAACAAAGCTGAAAGCCTTCATAAATTTGTAACAAAAAAATTTTGACTTTTGACTTCATTCAATTGGGAAACGCTATATAAGGGGCAATCACAAGGGATTGTCCATAAGTATCTGTGAAGTATTCCCATTCAACTACCCCAGTGCCGAAATCCAAAAACGGGGAATAATATATAGCTTGGATAAAGGGCTTATTTCGACAGCCTCGTACTGATAACTGACAACTGATAACTGATAACTGAATTTAAGCATGAGTAGATATCAAGTGAATCAAATAGCCGATTGGTTTTTAGCCTCTATAGATAGAGAGGCAGGTGATACCATTTCTCATTTAAAGCTACAAAAACTAATGTATTATGCACAGGCATGGTCTCTTGCTCTAAATAGTTCTGGTTTATTTGAAGAAGACTTTGAGGCATGGACACATGGCCCAGTATTGCCTAGCCTTTGGGAAAGGTTTAAAGCATTTGATCAAGATTCAATTCCTCTAACGGCCATCAACTCAACACCTGAAATCTTGACAGAAGATGAAAACTTACTCTCTGACATACTCAATAGCTATGGCGATCTATCGGCCAAACATTTAGAAGAACTCACCCATTCAGAAACCCCTTGGCGTGAAGCACGAGGCAACCTGCCCATAGAAATGGCTTCTCATAATATTATCAGTCAAAAAATGATGCAAGCCTATTATCGAAAACGCTATGAGGAGCAAGACGATGAGTAATCGTCAAAAAAAGCTCAAAAAGATAGCAAATAGACAAAGAGAAAAAAATGTCTATTTAAGCGAAATCGAAAAGCATACTTTAGGGATAGAAAATATTCTTGAATCCCCGTATGTGGTACTGAAATATTATCAGCCTGATTTTGAATGTTTTTCATCGTGGAATAACAGTGAACTGACTGCTTTTAGTCAATTTCTCTTAAAGCTGAAAAAGAGTAAGTGGACGGATATATATAAAACCGGTGGCGCACAAGGCGATAAAACCGGTTTGGGATACAGCAAACATAAAGATAGAAGCAAACTACCAAAACATCCAGAGCTTGATAATATCAGTCAAGATATTACTTTTTTTGAATTGCGAGTCACACAAAAAGCTCGTGTTCATGGTTTCAGAGTCAAAGAGGCTTTCTTTCTTGTTTGGTTAGATCGTGAACATCGAATATATGACTTGTAGCCAGGCTGTTATCCATAAAACTCATCATAGAGAGACAACTCTGAAGCTTGATGCCATTTTAGAGCAATTGAGAATTGGTAATTAAATAATTATACAAAGATAACAAACGGTTAGATAAATATCTGACACTGGTTCAAAAACGGGCCGGGCGATACGAAATTCATGCCGTCTTCCCAAGCCGTGGCGATTATTTGATGAGATTATTTGCTAAACGGCTATCCAGCGGTGGCGAATATGAACAAGCCTTAGATTATGACGTGAAAGTCAGTCAAGGGATGGGTAGCAAGATTGGCTTTCCAAGCACCTACGCCCCCTTCAAAGAAAATGGCGGATATCTTTACGCGCATAAGGCGCGTCATTTAACGCCCAGTACAACACAACATTTTAAATTAAAAGTGCCTAATGCAAAAAACCTTGTTGTCGTGATAGGCGATAAAAAGTTTCCCCTTAAAAAACAAGGGGATGTATTTGAAGGCGATGTCAAGATTGGGCAAGGGCAAATCACTGTCTATGCCCAATTTGTAGGTGAGAGACGGTATAGCAGTTTGTTGCAATATGTGGGCGGCGATTAATTGTTAATTGTTAATTGTTAATTATTAATACTCAATGATCAAGTTTTTTCCTTTCAAAGGTTTATAACTACAAGATATAACTACAAGGATTGTTTGCTTATGAAAGGATTAGATCATAGCCTTTATGAGTTCTAAATGTGATTCTGTTTGAGCTTTTTTTTCGCTTTCAAATGAGCCTTTTGATGTTTGGCATTATTTTGATTTCTGATCGTTGTAAGGAGAGCAGTTAAGTCACGATCTTATCCTTTCATAAGCAAACAATCCTTGTAGTTATAGAGTAATACTAAAAACGATGCCAAAGTCAGTCAGTCGTCAGTTGATTTAGATATTGATAATTTGAATTGGCCAATAGGCTTAAAACCAAAACAAAATCGTCATGATGGCCTTGGTTAAGTTGCCTTTAAATCAAGCGCGTCAAGAAGTACTTGATATCGTGCCCAAAATGATTATATTAATGCGCGTTCCAAAATTCAGTGTCGTTTTGACAATTACGCGAACAGCAAGTTTACAAACCTCATAATACCAATTTTGTAACAAAAAACTTTAATATAGTTGACACTTTAGAACCGGATGAGTTAATTGTAAATGTAGCTTAATAATGAAAGATATTGAAGGACTAGACGAAAACTGGGATAATGAACGTTATGTAGAATTACATTTAGTTGAAAGAGTATTAAATCTTGTAATACCGTTGGATAATCCTTCTTCTAAATGGATTCCACAATTTAAAATTAAAGTTCTATATAAAACAAATACCATCCCGGATGCAGTAGATTATTTTATAGAAGATTGTTCCAAAAACATTAAATTTTTAGTTGAAGTAAAAACCGCAAAAACACGTATAAATAATGCTACAGCTCGCGGGCAACTTGATAAATATCTGCGATATTCTGGAGTTAAAATTGGGATTTTAATTGATCCATTTTTAGTAGAAATTTATCAATTTAAAAATGGACAAACTAAGCTAAAAAATCAGTTTGACATAAAGAATATTACTGATATAGAATCCATTGCTGAATTTATAAAAACATCTCTAGGAGTAAAAGTGCGTACTATTGCAGTACATAATTCTAAGGGCGGAGTTGGTAAAACAACATTGGCCATTAATATTGCTTACGAGTTAAGCAAAAGAGGTAATAAAGTCTTGGTAGTTGATTTAGATGACCAAGCAAATGCTAGTTTAACAATTGGTGTTAATAAGACTGAGGAAATGAATAATGCCTCAAGCGCAGAAGAACTGCAGGAAATATATAATTTCTTAGACAAACGTTTAGAAGTGATAGATTTTATAGATTTTGTAAATAAAGAAGAAGGAAAAATTGAATGCTATAAAAGTTGTATTACTTCTATACCTAATCCATTTGGAGTCGATGTGTTACCTGCTAGTCATAAAACCACAGATGATAAGCTACCTAGTAATCCGGTTGTATTAAAATATCTTGATACCGGTTTACAAAAATTGGTAGATGACTACCAATATGTCATTTTTGACACCGCTCCTGGAAAAAATAGATTAACATGGTGTGGGTTATACGCGGCTCAATATCTTATTATTCCTTCACAAATGGAGTATTTGTCTGTATATGGCATAAAAGAAGTTATTAAAACTGCTACAGCAGTATACGGAGATAGTAATAATCAACGTAGTAACATCTTAGGAATAGTACCTATGATGATCGATGGAAAAAAGCTCAACACAACAGTTGAAAAGTATGTAAGGAAATCCCATCCTGATATTCTAATTTTGCCAGCAATAAAGCGTGCTACTGGTGTTGCTAAAGCTTCAAATGAAAATGTTCCCATGTCTAAATTTGCCGGATGGGACAAAGATTCGCCTAAGACTTCTGCGGAAGTAGCAGAATCAATAGAACTTTTAACTGATGAGTTAATTAAAATGATTGAGGAATTTGAGGCTAAAAATGGGTAAAATTCGAGACAGTATCAAAACCCAACCTTATCTCTTATCTATGGGTCAAATAGAGGTTGGAGAGGAAAATTCTAATGCTTCCAATGACAAGGTAATTGGTAAAATATCTGAAAATCTCAAAGATACTCAAATCAATTTTGTTTTACCGGTTGCGTATGTTACTGAACAAGATGATAAATATCACCTGTTAAGTGGGGGAGATATTTTTGAGGCAGCAAAACTAGCCGGTTTAAAAGAACTCTGGGTATTTTTAATTTCCCCTTCTAAACCTACCGAATCAAAAAAGGTATTTGAACAAGTACGTACATTGTCGAAATTAAATGAAATTACCATAGAACCAGAAAATATTGATGATTTCCTAATTCTTCTTAATACCAAAACAATTAGTGAGTTATGTTCATTAAAAATCGGTATTGGCCCTAAAACAGCTCCAAAAGTTGTTGAAAAGCGTTCTTATTCTACTCTCGGTGAAGTACAAGCAATATTTGGAGTTAAAAAAGTTTTACGTTGGTTGAAGACTTATAACCATAAGCAAGCATAATAAATAATTGGGGTCAGAGTAACAATTAATTCTAACTAAT
>Ga0190344_1000526_pt1 | contig 18123 bp, 13 predicted proteins | sample 48721323_MG_FD_161662 | JGI IMG/M metagenome (GOLD analysis project Ga0190344, IMG submission 161662) | Hydrothermal vent microbial mat bacterial communities from Southern Trench, Guaymas Basin, Mexico - 4872-13-2-3_MG | ecosystem: Environmental > Aquatic > Marine > Hydrothermal vents >... | reverse complement strand
CAGCAGGCCGGCCTCGATGTCCTGCCCCTGATACCTGGCCAAGGCGACGTACTTGTCGTTGTCGGCGTCGGAGAAGTCGGAGCCTTCGTCATATTCACCGTATTTCTGGGCATAGGCCACGAAGGTGAGGTTTTCGATGGGCAGCAGGTAGAGGATGCGGTCCACCGGGCCGGTGGAGTCGCCGATGCCGAAACATCCCCACTGGCTGTTCCACTGGCGCCCGACCAGGAAGCCGCCGACCTTGGTCTTGATGGTGGCGTAGGCGGTGTCCCAGTCGATGTTGTCGTCGCTGTCGACGTTTTTCATGGAAAGCGTGCTGGGATCAAGGACCTGGTCGTCGCTTTTGCCCCAGTACCTGTCCAGGGCGTCGAACTGGCCGGTGACGCTGATGTTTTCGGTGATTTCAAAGGTGGTCTTGAGCCGGAAGCGGCTGCGGTAGTAAGACGCGCTACTGGAATCCTTTTCAAGATTGACGTTGTCATGGCTGAAGCCCTGCATCCTCAACTCGCCGGAAAACTTGGTCTCCAGGGCGGATGCCGGGGCCGCGATGAGCAAGGCCATGCCGATGACAGCGGCGATCATCATCGTCCGTTTCATGTTGACTCTCCTCCTTCCAGGTAGTTTCTGCACAATACACGCCGATGAACGGATACCACGGTACTGCCGCCTCACCTCCTTTCCATTGTTCTCTGTTTTCACCAGTTGACCTTCAGCCGCCTGCCGGGGCGTTGCCCCGCATTTTTCATCCGGGGCCGCTCTTGGCCGGCACCGGGCTACGGCTTGTAGGTCACGATATAGCTTTGCGCCTTCTCCAGGAACCCGCCGCTGGTGGAGACGGCAAAAGCCGCCTCCGGTCGACCGTCTCCATCGAAATCGGCCAAGGTTGTATCGGCCACGAAGTCAGCCACCGGTTCGGAGGCCCATTTTTCCTTCAGGGCGATTTTCTCCCATCCCAGGCAGACCAGTTGGCCGCTGCCGAATTGACGGTAGCGCGAGAGCAGGTTGCGCGCCTGGTCCTTGTTGCGGGCCGCCACGATGTCGTTGGCGCCGTCGCCGTCCAGGTCCGCCACGTGCACGCGCAACGGCAGGTAGTAACGGTCGGCGGCGGTAAACTGGGAGCCCGACGGGTACTCGAGGTAGTTGAGGCTGCCGCCGAAGGACCCGGGGCTCTTGTATTCCCGGCGCCCGGTGTCTCCCACGATGACGAGATGGTTGTTGTCGTCGAACCCGACGAGCACCCGGCGGCCGTCGTTTAGCGCATCGCCCAGGGTAAAGCCGAAAACATTCATCCCTTGCGGCACGGCGATCTTGGCGCCCGGTTCCAATCGATCCCCGCGCCAGGCCAATTCCACCACGGCGCCTCGGAACAGCCGGTTTTGATCCTCGAGTTCCGGTGTCGTCGAAGCGGTCATCACCGATCCGCGCTGCTGGCCGATGAGGACCCGGCTGCCGCCCGGGGCGTCCAGGGCGCGAAAATACCAGTTCAAGTCCCTGGCGATATTGCGCAAGAGGCTGCCGTCCCATTCCAGGACGAAGGACGCCAGTTGCCCGCCGCTGCCCAGGGCCGTCAGATACAGTTCGGCCTTGCCGTTGGCGTTGAGATCGGCCGCATCCACCCCGATGAGCCGGTCGCCGCGATCGGCCTTGTAGATGGAAAGCTGGGTCAAATCGTCACCGGTGCGCCGATAGACATAGACCGCCTCGGTGTCGATGGCGGCCAGCTCCACCACGCCGTCGCCGTTGACGTCCCCGGCCGTCAGACCGCAAAGCGCCGTGTTGAGCAGGTTGCTTTTCCAGATCTGGGGGCCTTCAGCAGGCTTAGGAGAGGGAGCGGCAGTCTTGGCCGGCACAGCCGCGGCAGCAGCGGTTGCGGCTGCCGCGGCGGGCTCGGGCTTGGTCGGTTGAGGGGCGGAGGCGGCGACCGCCGCCTTGGGCGCCACGGCGAACACTTCCTGGTTGATCCGTCGGGCCAGTTGGTCGACGTGACGGATCACGTCGCCACTTTCAGCGCCGGCCTCGCTGAAGCGCACCCGGGCCTGCTTCGACCGGACATCGAGCATGGCGGCGTCCGTGCTGACGCTGTTGCCGAAAATGGTCAGCGTGCCGGTGAGCACGTGGGTGGCCCCCCGGGCGGCGCCGATTTCAAGGGCTTCGGCCTCGTCCGCCACCGGCTGCCTGGCGCGGGTCACCTCGACGACCCCCTGGCGGGAGAGCCGGGCGGCGAGCATGGACTGGATCCCGTTGTTGAGAAACGAGAGGTCTTTTTCGGCGTGGATGGTAAACGGAAAGAGTAAAACCTTGGACGGGGCGGTGTCGGCGGCGGCCGAAATCCCCGAAAGAAGCGCCAGACAACAGATGCCGCTTACAACGGCAACCCAAGGGCGAAAACGGATCAAGGCATCCCCCTCAATGGAACTTGGCGGTTTCACCGCCGGTTCGCTTCAGTTCGACTTGTCCAGGCCAGGTAAAATCGAGGTTGAATCAAGCATTCAAGGCCCATCGAATGGATGATGATTCATAACATGAAGCGCCCTGGATTTAAAGTATAAAAGCACTGCCGCCAAAAATGACTGGAAACGGCCTGCTTGACAACCGAAACCTTTTCCTTCCCCCGCCATTTTTTGCTATCATCCCCGCACTTCAGCGATAATCAACCCAACCAGGAGGTTCCATGAGCATCACGGAAATCAAGGCAAGCGATCTCGACCCCCAGGCCTTCATCGAGGACCAGTGCCGGTCCATCGCCGAGCAGGTGGGCGACGCCAAGGCGGTCAACGCCCTTTCGGGGGGCGTTGACTCCTCGGTGACCACCCTTCTGGCCCACCGCGCCTTGGGCGAGCGGCTGCTGACCTACTTCATCGACAACGGCCTGATGCGCCAGGGCGAGCCGGAGGCGGTGGTGAAGGCGATGCGGGACTTGGGCGTGCCGGTGACCCTGGTGGACGCCCGGGACGAATTCTTCGCCGCCCTCAGGGGCAAGAGTGACCCCGAGGACAAGCGCCAGGCCATCACCGACACCTTCTATAAGGCGGTCTTCGGCCGCCTGGTGCGGGAAAGCGGCGCCTCGTCCCTGCTGCAGGGGACCATCTACACGGACGTGGAAGAGACGGTGGCCGGCATCAAGCGCCAGCACAACATCCTGGCCCAACTGGGCATCGACACCGAGGCGGCCTACGGCTACAAGGTGATCGAACCGCTGATCCGGTTGCGCAAGACCGGGGTGCGGGCCGTGGGCCGGGCCCTGGGCATGCCGGAGGCGATGTACAACCGCCCCCCGTTTCCCGGACCGGCCCTGGCCGCCCGCGTCATCGGCGAGGTCACCCCGGAGCGCATCGAGCGGGTGCGCGCGGCCACGGCGGTGGTGGAGCAGGAGCTGGCCGGGGTGGACGCCTTCCAGTATTTGGCCATCCTGCACGAGGACCGGGTCACGGGCATGCGCGACGGCCGGCGCGACTACGGCTGGCAGGTCGAGATCCGCTGCTGGGACAGCGAGGATGCCGTGACGGCCGCCCCCACCCGTCTGCCCTTCGACCGGCTGGTAACGATGGCCCAGCGCATCACCAGCGAAGTGCCCGGCGTGGTAAGCGTCACCTACAACATCACCGCCAAGCCGCCCTCGACCATCGAGGCGGTGTGAGGGCCCCTGCGGGAGCAGGCTTCGGCGATCTCGCCAGAACGCTCTCAAACATGGATTCAGGCGCTGAACGGCCCCGGGCGTATCCGGGGCCCGGGGGCGGCGATTACCCTCACTGTCATCCAGGGAAGACCTTCCTCGGTGTCATCCCGAAGGGACTCAGCCTCCCGCTGTCATTCCGGGAAGCGCGAGCGACGAGGAAAGCGGCAATCCGTTGCGATACACCGCCCGGACCTGCTCCAGGCTCTTCCACAGAGCCTCCGGCGGCCCGGTCACGGCGATGAAGTCCGCCGGCGCCCCCGGCCGCAGCACCCCGGGCCGGTCCAGCCCCAGCAGCCGGGCGCCGTGGGCCGCCGCGCAGCGCACCGTCTCCCCGAGACAATAGCCGGCGGCCGTCATCAGCCCCAGCTCCGTCGCCATGGCCCGGCCGTGGCGCACCCCCGGACTGCCGGCATCGGTGCCCGCGGCCACCGTCACCCCCAGCGCCCGGGCCCGGGCGAGCTGGGCCACCTGGTGATCCAGCAGCCGCCGGGCCCCGTCGGCCTCCGGGCTGCCGGGCGCCAGGGTGCCAAGGCAGCCGGCCATGGTGCCGGCGGTGGGCACCCAGATCGTTTCCCGGGCCGCCATCCGCGCCATGTTGGTCTCGCCCATGAAAAACCCGTGCTCGATGCTGTCGCAGCCGGCCGCCAGGGCGTCGGCCACCGGCTGAACCCCGTTGGCATGGACCATCACCGGCAGCCCCCGCCGGTGGGCGGCCGCCACCGCGGCCTTCAAGTCGTCCGGGTCGAACTGGGGCCGAGTCTGCCGGCCGAAATCGGTCAACGAATTGATCCCGGAGTTGATGATCTTGACCTGGTCGATTCCCCGGCCGTCGGCAGCCACCGCCTCGGCCAATCGCTGGTTTTCTGCCGGGCTGCGGCCGAAAACCCCGCCGTAGCGCCCCGCCCGGTGCCAGGCGCGGCCCGCGGCCCGCAGGACGAAGCCGTCCGGCCGCCCCTGCCGATAACGGTCGCGCAGGGCCAGGGCCAACGCCCCGTGATCGCCGCCGTCGCGCACGGCCAGAATCCCCCGGCGCAGGTAGCGCCGGATGCGGTCCGCCATGTGGCGGAAAACGTATTCGGGACCGGGATCCAACTGCCGCCGCCGCAAGACCGGGTCATTGCGGCCGGACAGAAAGAGATGGACATGGGCGTCCACCAGGGGCGGCAGCACCGTGAACGCGCGCCAATCCAACGGCGCCAACCCTTGATAGCCTTCGGCGGCCGGGAAGATGTCATCGATACGGCCGCCGGCCACCGTCAGCACCACGTCCCGCCGGGCACCGGCCCCGCTGCCGTCCAGGAGCCAGCCACAGTGAAAGGCAGCCGGGCGATCCGGTCTCGTGTCGCTCCCCGGACGTTCCACTAGGCCCAATCCCGGTGAGCGGGAGGGATGGTGGCGGCGCAGGCCCCGGGATGGGCCGCGAGAAAGTCGGCCACCGCCCCGGCGTATTGCGGGTGTTCGCTGGACCCGCTGTGCCCGGCCCCGGGAACCACCAGCAGCCGGGCGCGGCCCTCGGGGAAGGCCTGGTGCAGGCGACGGGCGAAGGCGACCGGGAACCGGCGGTCCTCGGCGCCGTGGATCACCATGGCCGGCATGGGCAGGCGGGGCGCGAGCCGCTCGGGGCTCACGGCCTTCATCTGGAAACGGTAGAGCAGGTTCATCCAGTTGAGGATCATGGGCCCGAAGACGCGGCCGAAAACGGGGTTGAACCAGCGATAGAGGCTCAGCAGGCCTTCCCGGCTGTCGGCGTAGCAGGCTTCCAGGAACAACAACGCCACCTGCTCGGGCCGGCGGGAAGCGGCGATGATCGCCCCGCCGGCGCCGGCACTATGCCCGTAGAGGATCACCGGGTGGCCGAGCCAGTCCATCACCGCCAGGGCGTCTTCGGCGAACTCGACGGCGTTCATGAACCGGAAGCGGCTCGAACGGCCGTGGTCCCGGGCGGAAAACAGCACCGTGATCATTCCCTGCCGGGCGAAATGCCGCGCCCGGGCCACCATCCGGTCCCGGTTGCGGCTCCAGCCGTGGATCATCACCACCGTGCCGCGCACCGGCCCGGCCGGCACGATGCGCCAGAGCTCCAGGCGCCCGCCGCCGCGGGTGGGCACCCAGGTATCGAGCGTCTCGCCCCAGTCGGGCCGGTCCACCACCGGACGGCGCGGCAGGCGGTGAACGAGGTAGGTCATCGCCAGGGTGGCCGCCAGGTAGCCGCCCGTCAAGACAACGACAACGATCCAGAACATTACTTTTCCGCCTCGCTGCCGGGCGCACGATCCCCGCCACCGTCCAACTCGAGGCAATCGGCGTAGATCGGTTTTCCCCGCTCCTCCAGGTCCGCCGCCAGGCCTTGGTCGATGACAATCCGCAGCAGGTTCAGCGCGGCGGCGGCAAAGGCGACCTTGTTGGCGCGACGCCGGTTGGCGCCGAAGCGGTAGGCCGCGGCGCGCACGCCCTCGGCCGTGGCGACGCCGATGCAGAGGCTGCCCACCGGCTTTTGCGCGCTGCCGCCGCCGGGGCCGGCAATGCCGCTGGTGGCCAGCCCGTAGGTGGCCCCGGCGCGGCGGCGCACCCCGGCGGCCATCTCCATCACCGTCTGCCGGGACACCGCCCCGTGGCGCGCCAGGGTTTGCGGGGACACCCCCAGGACATCCTGCTTGGCGGCGTTGGCATAGGTCACGGCGCCGAGCCCAAAATAGTCCGAGCTTCCCGCCACGTCGGTGATCCAGGAGGAAATCAGGCCGCCGGTGCAGCTCTCGGCCACGGCCAGGCTCGCCGCCCGGGCCTTGAGCAGCCGGCCCACCACCTCGGCCAGGGACAGTCCCTCGTCGGAAACCACGAAGGGGGTGATCCGTCGGCGCACCCAGTCCACGGCCTGCTGCTCGCGGCAAGCCAGGTCGGCTTCATCGTTTCCCGAGATGTAGAGCCGCACATGGATCTCGGGGAAATGGGCCCGCAGGCCGAGCCGGATCCCCGCCAACGCCGCCTCAAACCCGGCCAGCCGGTCGGCCACGGTGGACTCGGGGATGCCGAAGGTGGTGATGGCCCGCACCCGCCGGATGCCGAGGCCCTGGCCCATGCGCCCCCGGATATCCGGCAGAACCGTATCGGCGAGCATGGCGCGCATTTCCACCGGCACCCCCGGCAGGCAATAAAAGCGGCAGTTGCCCAGGGTGAAGGCAAACCCTGGGGCACTGCCCAGCGGGTTATCCAAACAGTCCGCTCCTTCCGGCAACAGCCCCTGCTTGCGGTTGGTGTCGGTGACCGGCCAGCCGCGGCGGGCGAAAAACCGCTCCACCACCGCCATGGCGCCGGGATGCGGGGCCAGCTCGACCCCCAGGGCCCGGGCCGCCCCGGCCGCGGTGACATCGTCGGCCGTGGGCCCCAACCCTCCCGTGACCACCGCCACCACCGCGCGCCGGCTGATCTCGCGCATCACCTCGGCGATGGTGGCGACGTCATCGCCCACGCACTGGTGCCGGGCGACCTCGATCCCCTCGTCTTCAAGGCGCTGGGCGATGAAGGCGGCGTTGGTGTCCGCCACGGCGCCGGTGCGCACTTCGTCTCCGGTGGACAGGATCTCGGCGATCATTTGGCTCCTCAAAAGCTGAGCAACTGTTCAAGGCGCTGCGCCCCTTTTCTTTTCACTCCGAGGCAGGCGCAAAAACCTGCCTTCCGGTCGATAGAGCCAATTGCCCCCTGCCGTCAAGCCCATTCCGTCACGGCCGAAGATCTGCTTTTGTGCTTTTATCCGTGACCCGCCGTGGGCTCCGGGGTTGAAAATCGCTTGTCCCACACCCCCGGAATCGGCGTACCGCAGAACGCGCAGCGACCGCCGTCCATCTGCCGCTCCGGGGTCAAAAAGCCGCGGCGCTCGATGATGCGCCGGCCGCACCGGTGGCAGTAGGTGTGGTTGGCCGCGTGGCCGGGCACGTTGCCCACGTAGACGTAGCGGATGCCGGCGTCCAGGGCGATTTGCCGAAAATCTTCCAGGGTCTGCACCGGCGTTGGAGCGAGGCGGTCGAGCTTGTACTTGGGAAAAAAGCGGGTGAAGTGCAGGGGATGGTCCGGGCCGAGGCGGGAGACGATCCAGCGGCACATATCGCGGACCATCTTCGGGTCGTCCACGTATCCGGGGACCACCAGGTTGGTCATTTCAAAGTGCACCCCGGCTTCATGAAGGGTTTCGAAGGTGGCCAGGATCGGTTCCAGGCGGGCACCGTTGAGCCGCCGGTAAATGGCATCGCTGAAACTCTTCAGGTTGACGTTGGCCCCGTCGATCACCTGGCAGAGCTGGCGCAGCGGCGCCGGGTTGATGTAGCCGGCCGAGATCATCAGGTTGCGCAGCCCGGCGGCCCTGGCCCGCACCGCGGTGTCGTACATGTATTCGTAGAAGACGATGGGCTCGGTGTAAGTATAGGCGATGGAAGCGGCCCCGGATTGTCGCGCCGCGGCCACGACCTGGTCGGGGAACAGCTCGATGGTGCGCACGTCCTCGGGCCGGGCCTGGGAAATCTCCCAGTTCTGGCAGTTGAGACAGCGCAGGTTGCAGCCGGCCACCGCCAGGGAAAAAGCCCGCGAGCCGGGCAGAAAATGGTACAGCGGCTTTTTTTCCACCGGATCCAGATGCACCGCGCAGGGGTTGCCGTAGCCGAGGGTGTACATCTTGCCGGCGACGTTGACGCGCACCCGGCACACGCCGCGGTCGCCGGGAGACAGGATGCAGCGGTGGGGGCACAGACCGCAGACGGTGCGCCCGTCGGCCAGTGAGCGGTAGTGCATCGCCTCCCGGGACCACGGCCAGAGTTTGTCCGGGGCGTCGCCCCGAAAGATATGCCCGCGGATGTCCGCGTCGGCCCGGGCCGCCGCCGGAAGCCCCCACCCGTACGGCAGGGCCGCCGCGCAAAAAGCCGCCGCAGTGCCCCGCAAAAAACCTCTGCGCGTCAACGTGATCATGGACATCGCCTCGCCGCTGCCAGGCTGGAAAGCTTCAGCAGCATCATCAAGGCAATCGCACCAAACAGACCCCCGTAGGGAATCAGCACCAGTCCCATCATCAGCGGCCCGGCCGCCGCGCCGGCCAGGTCCGCCCCGAAGGCCCGGGCCGCGGCCGCCAAACCGCCGCCGCGACACCGCACCGCCGCCGGGAATTGAAGACCGGCGGCCAGGGAAAGGGCCAGCCCGAAACCGACGAAGACAACGCCTGGCCGGCCGGGTCCGCCCAGGGCCAGGAACCCCGCCAGGCCCGCCAGCAGCAGGATCATGGCGGCATCGGCCCCAACGAGCAGGCGGCCTCCCCAAGCTGGACGGCGTGCCGCCAGCAGGGCGCCGGGCATCAGACCGGCCAGGAAGGCGGTGACGATCAGCCCGAGCTGGTGGTAAATGTAGCCGCGGATGACCTGAAAGGCAAAAATCACCAGGATCTCGCTGCCCATCACCACCGCGCCGCTCGTCCACAGCACGTACTCGGCGGCCCCCATGCGCCGCAGGCAGAAGGCCGCCAGGACGGTCGTCGCCAGGGCGAAAAGGGTCGGCGAGGTGGCGAACTTGGCGAACCAGGCGGCGAACATCACCCGGATGAGCTGCGGATTGAAATCGGTGTTCACCGGGGCCGCCGGGTCCAGCGCGGCTTCCAGCGCGGCGATGCGCCCGGGGTCGATGTCGCCGTAAAAATACGGCCCGGCGTAGGTGGTGGGAATCCCCTTGGCCGCCAGCCGCTCGGGGATATCCAGCGGGACGGGGTCCTGGCGGCAGAGAAAAAACACCCGCTCCCCGGGCAGAACCGCCACGTGACGGAAACAGCGCGCCGCCGTCTGCCTCAGGATCGAAAGCTTGCGCGCCTGGACCGGGGCGATGTAGTTGGCATAGCCCTCCACCGAAAAACTCAGCACCCCGCCCGGCCTCAAGTGGTCGGCCGCCAGCCGGAAAAAAGATTCGGTGAAATAGCGGTTGAGCTGCAGGGTATCCGGTTCGGCAACGGCCAGGACAATGGCATCGTAACGCCGCCCGGTGGCGGCCAGGTAGGCCCGGCCGTCCTGGTGGATCCGGTTTACGGAGGCGTCGGCCGGCATGAGACCGGCGGCGATCTGGAGCCGGACGGCGGCCGGATCGATTTCCACATAATCCACCGTATCCAGCCGATACTTTTCGAGCTCTACCAACATGGCACCGGAACCACCGACCACCAGGACGGCCGACGGGCGGTCCACCACGGCCAGCGGATAATGCACGGCCGCCTCCGCGCCCGCCGGGTCGCGGGTCGTCACCGCCGGCCGGCCGTCGCGAAACAGGGTCGCCTCGCCCTGGTCCTGGAAAACGGTAAGGCGTCCGTAGCGCGTCTCCTCGTAAAAAAGCGGACGCCCCCGGCCCATGTCCACCGTAGCGGTCTCCACCCACGCCCCAGCGCCCAGCACCAATCCGGCTCCCGCCAGGGCCGGCGCCAGCACCCGGCGCGGCACGTTACTGCTTTTCAACAATACGGCGGCCGCGGCCAGCAGGGGCGCCCCGGCCGACATCAAAGCCGTCATGGGAGTGGTACACCAGACCAGGACAAAGGCAAAAATCGCCCCGCCGGCCACGTTGCCCACGTTGTCGAGACCGTAGACCCGGGCGGCAGTGGCGGCCGGCCGTAGCGCCCGCAGGAGGGCCAGGGCCCGGGGCACCAGGAAGCCGGCCAGGAGGCTGTAAGGCGCCACCGTGAGCACGATGAAGCCCAGGATGGGATAGAACCCGGCGCTGGTGCCGGGGGCAAAGAGCTGGGCCCGCAACCACCGGATCGACAGGAGGGTGACCGTGGGCAGCACCGTCATCGCCAAAGCCCAGGCCGCCAGGCCCCGGGCGCGCCGCAGGGCTTCGGCGGGCAAGCCGAGGACGGCCAGGCGGGCCCCCAGCCCCCCGGCCGCCAGCCAGGCGAAAAGGGTGACGGCGATGACGAACTCGTTGCCGGAAAAGCGGGTCATCAACTCGCGGACGATGACCAGTTGGGCCACCGTGGCCTGGATGCCGGCCGTCAGTACCACCGCCTCGGCCGCTTTGCCCCGGTGCCCCGGCGTCATGGCGCCCCGCTAGGAAGAAGAATGACTGTCGGAAGGTTCTTCGAAGTAGACCACCTGGTAGGTGGATACCTGGACCTCTCCCCGGCGCCAGGCCTCGGGGCTGAGCCCGGCCTTGAGGCAGAGATGGTCCAGAAAGGCCTCGGCCCGGGGGAGCTGCTCCCACACCTGGGGCAGAAAGGTCGCGCTGCGCGACCCCTGGCGCAGGATCACGCCGTCGACGCCCGGGCGCAGCCTGGCCACGAGGTCGTCGGCATCCCGGTAGTCCAGGGGAGCCGGCGGCGTCAGGATGCTCACCTCGATGGCAACCTGGTCGAGCTCTTCGGCGGTAAGGGGAGCAAAGCGGTAGTCGTTGAAGGCGGCGTTGAGGGCGTTGCGCTGCACCCCCTGGCAAATCGTTTCCTCGGCCGCCAGCGAGCCGATGCATCCGCGCAGCCGGCCATCGATCTTCAGGGTGACAAAGGTGCCGCTGCGGCGCTGAAAAGCCGGTTCCTTGGCCGCCTGGGCGGCAAGGTCCCCCTCTCCCGCCGCCCGCCCCAAGCGCCGGGCGATGGTCTGGCGGGCCAGTCGGACCAGGAGTTGCCCCTGGGCCTCGGTGAGCTGAAAACTCGATGCGGTTTCGTTCATGGGATCATCTCCGAAAAAGGCGACCGTGGCGTAGCCCACGATCCAGTCGCTGGATCCTTGAGGTGCATCGCCGCTGTTACTGTAGTGCACCAGGACAGGTTGCCAGTGCCGCTGCCGGGCCAGGGTGGCGAGCACGGCCAGGGGAATCTTGCCGCAGGCGCTGTTTTCCCGGGCCAGCAGGCCGGGGCCGTCAAGGGCCAAGATCAAGTCCAGCGTCCGGCGGTCGTAATCGCGTGCCTTGGACGGCGGCAGCCCGTGGGACAGGTCGCTGCTGACCACCAGCAGCGTGTCCCCATCGACGATGGCGCCGATTTCCCGCGTCATCCCCGCCAGGTCTCCGGGCCCCATCACCACGGGAACGACCTGGAAATCTTGCAGCGCGTACTGGAAAAAGGGCAGCAGCACCTCGATGGCGTGCTCCCGGCGGTCGGAAGCCTCGACGGCGCGAAACAGCCCCGAGCGCCTCAGGGAACGGGCATCCGGATGCAGCCGGACGCTGCCCAAGGGCGTCTTCCACGCATCTGCGTCGCTCACTGCCCCGTTGCGCAATCCGACCCGGTGGTCCGGTCCCAGGATCACCACCTTGGCCCACCGCTTCCCACGCATCAGCGGCACCGCGTGGGCCGCGGTCAGACCGCTGAACCCGTAGCCGGCATGGGGCATGACCAGGGCCCGCAGGCGGCCGGCGGGCCGCTGGGGCAAGGACGACGGCCGGACTTGCGCCACCAGGGCTTCGATCTGCCCGGTCAAGTCGGTCGCCGCGGCGGGATAAAATTGACCGGCCCACACCGCCCGGCGGACGTGCTCCGCGCACCAAACGGTGCGGGGAAAAGAGATGAACAGTCCGAGCCAAACGATGCCGATGATGACAGGCCATCGCCGTTTGGCCATGGGACGCACCATGGGCAGTCCCCTGCATCTTTGGACAGGCTCCGGCATCATGGCCTCTCCTGTCTGTAATGCTTTCCCGCCCCGCCGTTGGAGGCAGCGGTTTCGGTCCACGCACGTGGAGCCGGGGGCGATGGAAAGGCGCCCGGTCAGACCTTGGCGGGGGCGGCAGGCGGATCGAACAGAAACTGGTGACGAATCTGAAGAAGGCGATCCAAGACCTGGTTGCGCGCATCGAGGCTCAGCACACAGGTTCCCTCTTGGGGTCGCAGGGATTGGGGCTCTACCAACAAGTCGACGACATCGAAGAACAATTTTTCAGGAATATTCACGTTCATAACGGACCGTCCTCTTTTCGGAGCAAAAATACTCCATTGCTGTCTATTATTTGATGCGCGCCGGAACTGTCAACCCGGTTTTTACCGGGGATTCAGCTCCCCGGCATACGCAAGATACAGACACAAGCTTGATTGACAGGCTAGATGTGGTATCTAATATGCAGTATATACCGGATCGAATACCGGCTCTGGGCTCGTCCCGAGCAAAAGGAGCGGCCAAATGGCGAAAAAAGCCAAAACCTTGACTACCGAAGACGGCCATGGCGTGGACCTCGAGCCTTGTCAGCGAAGCGACGAGGTGGTCAGCGACGAGCGCCGCCCCCGCCTGTGCGACAACGCCCGGGCCGTGCTGGCCCGGCGCTACCTGCGCAAGGACGACCAGGGCAACCCGGTGGAAACCCCCGCCGACATGTTCCGCCGGGTGGCGCGCCACGTGGCCCAGGCCGAAAAGGCCTACGGCGGCGCCGAGGTTGCCGCCGACATGGAAGCGCGTTTTTTCGACCTCATGGCCGACTTGAAGTTTTTGCCCAATTCTCCCACCCTCATGAACGCCGGCCGCCGCCTGGGGCAACTGGCCGCCTGTTTCGTGCTGCCGGTGCAAGACTGCATGGAGGGAATCTTCGAAACCCTCAAGCAGTCCGCCATCATTCACAAGAGCGGGGGCGGCACCGGCTTCTCCTTTTCCCGCCTGCGTCCCAAGAACAGCAAGGTGGGCACCACCGGCGGGGTGGCCTCGGGGCCGGTGTCGTTCATGAAAATCTTCAACACCGCCACCGAGCAGGTCAAGCAGGGCGGCACCCGCCGGGGAGCCAACATGGCCGTCCTGCGCGTCGACCATCCGGACATCATGGAGTTCATCCATTGCAAGCAGGACAACGATACCCTCAACAACTTCAACATCTCGGTGGCCGTCACCGATGCCTTCATGGAGGCGGTGCGCGAGGACAGCGAGTACGATCTGATCGACCCGCACGACGGGCGGGTGGCCGGACGGCTCAGGGCCGCCGAGGTCTACGACGCCATCATCCTGCAAGCCTGGCGCAACGGCGACCCGGGCGTTCTCTTCATCGACCGCGTCAACCGGGACAACCCCACCCCGGCCCTGGGGGAAATCGAGAGCACCAATCCCTGCGGCGAGCAGCCCCTGCTGCCCATGGAGGCCTGCAACCTCGGGTCGATCAACCTGGACCGGTTCGTGGTGGACACCGACCAGGGGCCGGCCATCGACTACGACGCCCTCGCTGAAACGGTGCGGCTGGCGGTGCGCTTCCTGGACGACACCATCGACGTGTCGCGCTACCCGCTGCCGGAAATCGAGCGCATGGTCATGGGCAACCGCAAGATCGGGCTGGGGGTGATGGGGTTCGCCGACCTGCTCTTCCAGTTGTCGATCCCCTACAACTCCCCCGAGGCCCTGGCCTGCGCCGAGTCGGTCATGGCCTTCATCCAGGAAACCCCCCGCCAGGCCTCCAGGGAGCTGGCCGAGGTGCGCGGGGTGTTCAAGAACCACGCCTGCAGCGTGTTCAAGGACCAGCCCGAGGCCCGCTACCGCAACGCCACCACCACCACCATCGCCCCCACCGGCACCTTGAGCATCATCGCCAACTGCTCCAGCGGGATCGAGCCCCTCTTTGCCCTGAGCTTCGTGCGCCGGGTGATGGACGACGACCGGCTGTTGGAGGTCAACCCGCATTTCGAGGCCGTCGCCCGCCAGCGCGGCTTCTACAGCACCGAGCTGATGAACCGCATCGCCCACACGGGAAGCATCGCCGCCATGGAGGAAATCCCCGAAGACGTGCGCCGGGTGTTCGTCACGGCCCACGACATCTCGCCGGAATGGCACGTGCGCATGCAGGCCGCTTTCCAGAAACACACCGACAACGCCGTCTCCAAGACGGTCAACCTGCCAAAAGGCAGCAACGTGGAGGACGTGCGGCGCGTCTTCGATCTCGCCTTCGAACTCGGCTGCAAGGGGGTGACCATCTACCGCGACGGGAGCAAGGCCAACCAGGTGTTGAGCGTCGCGCCGGTGTCCGAAACCGGTTCCGGCTTCTCGGCCATCGTGCGCCAACGCCCCGAGACCCTCGACGGGTTCACCACCAAGATCCGCACCGGTCTCGGGCAGCTCTACGTCACGGTGACCGAGTATGACGGCCGCCCCTTCGAGGTCTTTGCCACCATCGGCAAATCGGGCCGCAGCACCACCGCCAAGACCGAGGCCATCGGCCGCCTGGTGTCACTCGCCTTGCGCTCGGGGGTCATGGTGGACGAGGTCATCGACCAGCTCAAGGGCATCGGCGGCGAGCATCCCGTTTTCCAGGAAGGCGGGCTGGTTCTCTCGATTCCCGACGCCATCGCCCGGGTGCTGGAGCGGCGCTACCTCGGCGACCGGCGCATCCGCCGGGAAAACGGCACGCCGGCGCTCATCGGCGCCGTCTGCCCGGAGTGCGGCCAGACCATCAGCTTCGAGGAAGGCTGCCTGACCTGCCATTTCTGCGGCTATTCCAAGTGCGGGTAATCGAAAGGCGACGCGATGGTGGCGTTGACCTGCCTTTTCGATCAACCGGCTTGAGAAGGCCGCCTTGCCAAGCAGGCCGCAAGCAAGACCGGAGGCCGCATGTTCCAACTGGAAGAAGTCATCGACATCGCCGTCCGCCTGGAGGAAAACGCCGCCGCGGTCTACCGCCAGGCCATGGACCGGGTGGACCAAAACGCTTTCAAGTCCGTTTTGCAATGGATAATCGACGAGGAAAAACAGCATGCCCGGTGGTTCAACGACCTGCGCCAGCAGGCGGCAACAGCGGCAAACCCCATCGAGCGGGCCATGAACCGGGAGATGCTCGCCCAGATGATCGGCGAAAAGAGTTTTTCCCTCGACCAGGTCGATTTTTCCGCCCTGGCGGACGCGGACGCCCTCATCGATGTGCTGGTGGAATTCGAAAAGGATACGATCCTTTTTTACGAGATGCTCTCCGGGTTCATCCAGGAGGCGGAGGTGCTGGCCGGGCTGCGCACCATCATCGACGAAAAAAAACGGCACATCACCCATCTCGAGGCGCAGCGCCCGGCACCTTGACAAGGCCGCGGGCATCCGTATCCCCTTCCCGCAACAGCAGGACGTGCACCTCTACCCGCATCAGGCTTGAGCCATTCATAAAAAGTAAAAATGATCACTCCAGCGCCTGCAGACAAAAAACATTAAAACGGCGCCCATTGTGTCCACTACGTCCACTTTTTCCGCTGTGGTGATTTTTACGAGCTTGTCGAACTTTGCTCAGTCAGCACTTTCAAAACGGCGAAAACGGTGTCCGCCGTCAAACGCGCATCAACCAGATGGCCACCTGGAAATAGATGGCGATGCCCGCCGCATCGATGATCGTGGCGATGAACGGCCCGGCGGTCAGGGCCGGGTCCAGCCTGAGTTTTTTGAGCAACAGCGGCAGCAGCGCCCCCACTAGATTGGCCGTCAGCAGGGTGATCAGCAGGGCCGTCCCCACAATGTAGCCCAGCTTCAGATTTTCTTCCTGCCAAAAGACCCGCAGCAGGGCCATCACCCCCAGGGCCACCCCCAACGCCAAGCCCATGAGCAACTCCCTGGAAAAAACCCGGGGGAAATCCCGCGGCCGGATTTCTCCCAGCGCCATGGCCCGCACCACCATGGTGGCCGACTGGGTGCCGGCGTTGCCGCTGGCGCCGATGACCATGGGGATAAAAAACGACAGCGCCATCATCTGGTGAAGAATGTCGGCGTGGTAGGCCATGACCGAGGTGGACAGAATCGAGGTGAACAGCAGGATGGCCAGCCACCAGAAACGGCTCCAGAACAAGCGCCCCAGGCGGTGGCGCAGGTATTCCTCCTCGAAGGGCAGCACCGCCGAAATGCGCTGGAAATCCTCGGTGTTCTCCGCCTTGACGATGTCCATGGCATCGTCGAACGTCACGATGCCCAGCAGACGATTCTCATGGTCCACCACCGGCAGGGCAATGAGGTCGTACTTGGTCAACTGCTGCACCGTGGTATCGAGGCTGGCGTCGTGGGGCACGGAAATGACATCGGTGGTCATCACCTCGCAAAGCCGCTGGCGGGGCTTGGACATGATGAGGTTCCGCAGGCTGATCACCCCCAGCAGATGGCGCTCGGCGTCCGTGATGTAGACGTAGTAGATGGTCTCCCGGTTGGGCGCCTGCAGCCGCAGTTGCGCCAGGGCCTCGCCCACCGTGATATCGGCGGGTAAAAAGGCGTACTCGGTAGTCATCTCGGCGCCGGCGGTACCCTCTTCATACTCCCACAGGCGCATGGTGGCGTTGCGCTCCGCCTGGGCGATGAGCGGCATCAAAGCCTCGCTCACCTCCGGGTCCACCATCTTGAGCAAGTCAACCCGGTCGTCGGGCTCCATGTGCTCGATGAGCTGGAGCATGCGCTTGACGGGTCCGGCTTCCAGGCAGGCTTTCTGGGTTTCCATGGAAAGCCGGCTGAAGGTTTCGGCGGCCACCGAATTGCCAATCTTCAGCAGGATGTCCACCAGCTCGTTGGGATCGAGTTCGGCCCGTTCGAGGGTGTCGGCAATGTCCGAGGGATGCCGCTGGCGCAACACCTCGATGTCCCCCACCAGGGGATAGACCTCCGCTGCAGCGGCAGACTCGGCAGGCGTACTGGCGTTGGTGCAGGGTGCGCAGGTCACTGGGCGCCTCCTTTCCGCAAGGGTCTCCACGGCTGGAAACCGTTGCAGGCCGAAAGCGCCCGGTCTCTCAGAGAATGGGAGGGGGCGATGCGGGGGCCGGCCCGAACGGTTTCCGGGCGATGGCAAGCCAGGTGTTCAACGGAACCGGGTCATCCGGTTCATTCATTGGAGGATGGGGACTCGTTCCAGGGTCTCCGTCCATCGAGGTTCCTTCCTTTGCTGTCAGGTTCTGTTTTACCCAGCACGGGGCGGCCAAAACTGCCGCCGCCACCGGGGCAGCCTCCATTCGAGGCGGTGCACTCTAACTTCAGCCAGCGGTTCTTGTCAAGCGCAAGGCGTTTTGCCCCCAAGCACGGGGCGAAATTTAGCGCCGTTTGCCGCCCAACTGCCGCCGTTCGGCCGAAAGCTCTTCCAACAGGACTTTCAGGGTCCAGGTCTCCGACGTGGGGGTCAAGGCGGCCCACAGGGCCGACTGCATGCCGGTTTTCTTGCAGACGTTCATCAGGGTGTGCAGCTCGTTTTCGGTGATGCCGGCCACGATCACGGCCCGCTTGAGGGCCGATCCGACGCCGAGGCCGCTGTCGGCCGGCCGCTGAAACAGGTCACCGACCAGCACCGGGGCATCGCCGGCAGTGGCCCACACGACGGGTACGGCGGCAAGCCCCGCGAAATCGAGCACTTTCTTGAACCTGGGCTGGGCCTCGCGCCCGAATCCGCACAGCACCAGCTTGCGCGGTCCGTACAAGGCATTCTCGGAACGAGTAAGTTTTTCAAAGCGGGCGGCGGCCATCTGCTCGCTCCTTTTCGCGCGCCATTGGCGATGATCTGAGAAAGCGTTATCGGTTACCAGTTATCGGTTATCG
>Ga0190344_1000524_pt1 | contig 18247 bp, 14 predicted proteins | sample 48721323_MG_FD_161662 | JGI IMG/M metagenome (GOLD analysis project Ga0190344, IMG submission 161662) | Hydrothermal vent microbial mat bacterial communities from Southern Trench, Guaymas Basin, Mexico - 4872-13-2-3_MG | ecosystem: Environmental > Aquatic > Marine > Hydrothermal vents >... | reverse complement strand
CTCCCGCATAAGCCGATAGATCCGTTTGCGGTTGACCGAATAGCCCTCCCGGTGATTCAACCAGGCCGTCATCCGCCACTACTACCGCCTCCCTGAGATCAGATTTTGGGTTTTTTTTAACGCCTCGATCGCGATTGTTTGCCGACCAATAATCTTCTCCAACTTATCAATCTCCACCTGCAGCGCTTTCGTTTCGTCCAGATTTCCTGCCCCTAACCCTTTTTGCCCAGCCTCGAGAAATCGATCCCGCCAGCGGTAATAAAGAGTCTGACTGATCTGATGTTCCCGACATATCTCAGTAATGGATCTTTGCCCCTTCAACCCTTCCAGCACAATCGCCATCTTCTCCTCAGACATCCATTTACGAAGCTTCATCCTCACACCTCCTATATAGAGTATAATCTCTACCTCTCCAAGGTGTCCACCTTTTCATGGGGTCAGTATAAGAACGCAGTTCCTATAACTACCTAAGAAAATTGCACGCCGGCGTGACAATATTTCACGATGAAGGCCGATTTTAAAAAGAAGTGATATTATGTAAATAAAAAGAGAGGATTATCATTTTCAATCTTGTTACTTCTATACGTGGGGAATTACTAAAGACATGTATGACAAAAATTATCAAATATTGTCAAGAGGCGTATAGTTTTACGCAGTAAATCGGCGTATAATTTTACGCATTTATTAGGATGCAGAATCGAGATCATAAGCTAGCTTCCCTCCTTTTTTAAACCATGGATCTTCTCAGTAAAATCTTTGAGCCGGTAACTGTTCCCATCCACATTAAAGATATGCGCTTTATGGAAGAGACGATCCAGGATAGCGGTCGTGGCCATCTCATCAGCAGCAAAGATGTTGACTCAGTCTTTAACTGAGCGGTTGGAGGTGATGATGGTGCTGGCTCTCATATAACGAGCAGAGATAAACTGGAAAAAGAGATGTGTTTCATACCGGTCAAGAACCTGATATCCCAGTTCATCCACGACCACGAGCGCGCTTTTGACATAAGCGCGTCCTCTTTGCTTTGCCACGGGGATATCCGCTCTTTAAGGCGAACTTTTATGGAGAGCTGACCGGACCCTTAATTACAGCATGGATCCTCCTAAAAACAAAGGGAAAATGGAAGCAAAAGGGGGCAACCGAATGATCCAGCTCCCTCAGATGAACAAATGCAGCGAGGGGGTAGCTGTGGATCACAAAGGTCGAGTCTGGGTCATCACAATGACCAGACAGCTCAAAGATGATGAAAAAGTGAGCAAATCAGTGAGTGTGATGCGAACGGATAGAGAGCGATCCATGTCTGTGAAATTAGAGGGGAATACGGAACAGACAAAGACCGATGCTTATGAAATTGAAATATACAGCCCGGAGGGAATTCTGATCCAGAGGATTCCTCTGGATCATTTTGTCAATAAAATACAAATCCTTAAAGACAGAGTGTTCCTTCTGGATAAAGAACGCGGAACAAAATACTACGAATACAAAATCATAGAAAATTAGCCTGGGTTATTCACGAGGTCAGTATTTATTTTTTTGAGGGCTTTGTCGGAACCCAGTTTTCCATGAAATTCTTCCTTCCTTCGCGTTCATCAACAAGGGCCTGAAAAATAGCCCGCATCTGTTCATACGGAAGCGTGCCGATGACCATACGCCCGTTTATGATCATGGTAGGCGTGGAACGGATCCCATAGTCATACTTATCCGAGGTCTTCTCATACTCTTTGCCCGTTTCCACAATGATGTCAACCATCTCCCTCACAGAAGGATCCTGCGCTAGCTCATAGACCCCATATCTCTGAGCCAGCTCTTTTCTCCACTCAGGATTCGAGCGGGCTGTGTTAAAATTCGCAAAGATCTCATTATGTATATCCATGAATCGTTCCGGATCCGCCGCCGAATAATAGATCAGCTCACAGGCTCCCGGATGGATATCCTTATCGACCACACTGTTGCATTCTCCCTCCAGCGGGAAAAACTGAAAGGCGATATTTATTTTTCCGGCAAATTCTTCCTTCAACAGATTGAACTGCTGTTCAAGGAACAAGCAGTCCGAACAGAGAAAATCAGCATACTCGACAATATGGATAGGAGCTTCTTCGAACTCCTCGGTCGAACGGGCGGTCCAGTACGGTGAGATAAAGCTGGGATTTCCCACAACAGGGAGTTCATAAAACTGCTTGACCACTCTCATGGCCACTGTTTTCTGAGCCTCTTTTCTGGCTCTGTGATACTCAACCATTCCATAGGAAGCGATACCCACGACCAAAGCAAATGTTAAAAGCATCTTAAAGGAAGGCCTGAAGAAGCGAATGAAAATCCCCTTTTCCTTTCTGAGCGAATACATTAAAAAAAGAAGAAAACCAAACAAAGAAAACACATAATATCCCAGGCATAAAAGACAAAGGGTATGGTTTATAAAAATAGAAAAGAAAAAGAGAAAAATCACCCCAGCGATATTCACTAAGGATATAAACGCATTGGTGAGCTCAAATCTTTCGGATGGGAAGACAGCTCCCAGCATTACCAAGGCTCCCACTATGAACCCAAAAAGCCCAATAGGGATCCCCATGACCTGTGAGAGGGACGAAAACGCAGAGCTGTCGCAATTAAAAAAAGCGGTTATGTCACAAAAGGAGCCTTCAAATATGGTCTCAGGATAATTTGCCAGAAAAAAGTGCTGCACAGTCAAAACCGATGCGGCTGCCATCCCAAGTCCTGAAATAAAGCTGAGGATCCGAGGCCAGGTCAAACCATTCAATGTCAAAGATTTCTTCATATTCATAAATCATTTCTCCAAAAAAATGTGTATTGTGTTATAGGATCTGAACAATATCTCACTGAATTTTTCTCGAATTCCAGAGCAGCCGAAATAACGGCGGCCTCATACCCGGCTCCGGAGACATTCTCTTTAATGATATCCGTCAAGACCGCTTCTGATGTTTCGGCTTGAGCATCTTTTATACCGGATAAATCAAAGCCTTTGCCTTTGGAAATAAGGGAAAACTGCTTGTTCAGTACTTTTACCGGACCACTGCACTCTATAAAAGAACAATCAGTAACTTTCAATCGATTTCACATTAAAGAAAACATATTTTTTATCATTATCCTTTAAATATTTCTAAAAATTTATGAGCAGATAATATTTTTATGTTCATGTATTGACCAAAAGATTCAAGGGCTTTGTCTCCAGTTATTATATATCCGGCTTTAAGAGCTGCTGCGCATTCAAGGAACTTGTCATCATCAGAATCCTCCTCAATGAGATTCAGATCAGGTGTTTTTTTTGTAAACAGAATATGAATACCTTTGGCAAAAAGTGCCAGCAATTCTTCTAATTCCATTTCACCTTTAAGGCCGAGTCGTTGGAGAACCTGGATGTATTCATCCAGGATGCTGTCTGAAAGACATAGGGTGATTTTACCTGTTTTCCAAAGGTCAATAATTTTTTTTGGTTTTCCCCCGAAAAAAGAGGAAACAAAAATATTGGTGTCGATGACCACTTTCATTTTTTTGATTCTCTGACTTGTCTCACCATTTCAGGTATATCCTTATGATAAATCCCTTTTGATTTGAGTTTTTTCCCTATTCTTGACCACAGGTCATCAATATAAACTCCTATATCTCTGTCTTGAATGTAATCATTAATCAACTCTCGGACTACCTGAGAGGTACTTTTCCCCTGGTTCCGGGCGACTCTATCCAGCTTCTCCTTTGTTTCGGAAGATAGACGAATAAGCATTTGGGACGTCATATGAACCTCCTTTTTATATCATGTATATAATATATATCATATATATCAATCAGTCAAGTTAAAAAATCGGAAAACGCCGCCTTTCGACTTCACCGGGGAATATTTTTTTTGTCAGATGCTGTAAGATAGGCTCGCCTTAAGGGTAAAAAAATGAACATCGCCATTTTTTTATGAATAGGTCAGGTTAATTAGGGGGAAAGTTTTATTCATAACGAAGAGTATCGACAGGTTTAGAGCTTGCAGCGCGGAAAGACCGCCAGCTCACGGTCAGCCAGGCGATCACCAGCACGCCGCTACCTGAAAACAGAAACGGCCAGATTGTCAGCGGCACCCGGTAGGCAAAATTTCTCTGCCAAACTTGAATAGCCCACCAGGAAGCCGGCCAGGCAATCAGGTTAGCCATGCCAACCCATAACAGAAAATCCTTTGCGAGGAGGGCCACGATCCCGGATGTGGACGCCCCTAATATCTTGCGTATTCCGATCTCCTTGGTCCTCTGTTGGGCCATAAAAGAGCCCAGGCCAAAGAGTCCCAGGCAGGCGATAAATAATGCCAGCCCTGTCCCGGCCTGCACAAGTTTCCCGAATCGTACCTCAGCACCGTAAAGCTCATTGATCTCATCGTCCATGAAGCGAAACTCAAAAGGGAAGTTTGGCGCATGGGTTTTTATTACCCTTTCAACAGCAGCCATTGTTCCGCTCAGGTCACTTCCATCCAGCCGGATGTAAAGATCAGTGAACCATTCGGGAGCGATCACCAGGATCAAAGGAGCAATCGGTTCATGCAGGGATCTAAAATGAAAATCCTTAACCACACCGATAATGCGGCCATTCCGGTCAGGACCAAAAGGGAGTGGACAGTCAAAGCGTTTGCCAATGGGATCCTCAATCCCCATTCGGCGAACAGCTGTCTGATTAAGGACAATCGCCTCTTCTGCATCTGTGGAGAATTCCCGGGAAAAATAACGGCCTTCCGCCAGTTCAAGGCCAAACACATCATCATATTCAAAATCCACGGCATGGATATCCATATTGATCCTGTCTTCCGGCTTGCGCCCCTCCCAATCAGCACCATCCGTGGCAAATCTCTTGCTCAGCGACCCGTTGGTGATGCAGACATCCTCGACATGAGACAAACGGAGCAGTTCCTCCCTTATTGCCTGATAATTCCTGCGAATCCCACCTCGGAGCTCCATATTCACAACATATTCGGTATTGATTCCCATGTCATGTCCCCGCATGAAAAGGGACTGCTGCAGGACCAACACCGAGGATATGATCAGAAAAATGGATACTGTGAACTGAGTCACCACCAAAATTTTACGAAAAAGAAGATTTCCGCCCTGTGAAGTGGATGTACGCCTGAGAACCGAAACCGGACGAAAGCCCGAAAGTTTAAGGGCCGGATAGAGACCGGCTGCCCCTCCTACCAGCAGGACTACAGCCAGCATCTGCAGCCCGAGAGTCCCATCCAGGCACAGTGCCAGCGATTTGCCGCTTAGAGCATTGACAGCAGGAAGCAAAAGCCAGATCAGCACTAAAGATCCCAACAGCGCAAATAAAGTCAAAATCGTCGACTCACCCAGAAACTGAAGGACCAATTCTTCCCTCTTCGCTCCGATCACTTTACGCATACCCACCTCGCGCGCCCTTCTGCCTGAAAAGGCAGTAGTCAGATTAATAAAATTAATACAGGCCATGGCCAGAATGAGGATTCCGATCACTGAAAAGACCAAAACATAAGTGACAGCCTTTGCTCCTGAAGTACTGTAATGGAGATGAAAGTCCTGGATGGGAAAAAGTTTCACATCTGATTCCCACTCTGGAACATGCTCCCGCATAATCCCTGAGATCTTGGCATTTAATTGATCAAGATCAGCATCCTCCCGCAATCTCACATAACTTTTATAGGCTATCGCGTCCCAAGTGTCGACTGTCATCCCGGACCGGGTAACAAAATCGATAGGCAGCAAATAGTCGAATTCCAGATGGGTGTTTCCGGGAAGATCCGCAATAACAGCCGCTACCCGGAAATCATGCCAGGTTCCCCACCATTCAAAATTCATGACTTTTCCCAGCGGATTTTCCTCTCCAAAGTATTTCAGGGCTGTACTCTTAGTAAGAACAATAGAATCGGGAGTGTTCAGCGCACTCTCTGGTGAACCGTGCAGAAAATTAAGACTGAATATGTCAAAAAAACCAGGATCCACTCCAGACACGTCCCCGCTGAAGACCTTGTCCTTATAGCGCAGCGGGGAACTCACCGGGCCGAAACGCCGGGAAAAATGAGTGACCTCCGGATATTGATCAAATAAGGCCGGGCCGATCGCCCCGCACCCATAAATAGAAAATCCCGAAGAGCCAGGCTCTGCGAAGGTAACAATATAGGTGTTTTCAGCGTGTTCATGCCAATGATCATAGCTGAGTTCATCGCGCACCCACATTGATATGAGCAGGAAGCAGGCCATGCCTACAGCCAAACCCGCGACATTTATTAAGGAATACCCTTTATGCCTTTTTATATTCCGCAAGGCTGTCTTTACATAATTTTTAAACATGATAGCCCTCCAATCATATTTACCTGACTTATCCAGGTTTATAGACTGAGAATTAAAAAAAAGGTTGCGAAAAAAGTTTATTCAATAAATATGAAAACAAAAAGAGGGGCTTATAGAGTGAGAAGATTTTTGGGTTATTCGTTTTGAATCTTGTTGGTCCTGAGTTTGATTTCTGGGTAATTCTGAGAGACTTTCTCTAAGGATCGGCTTATATCGTTTTTCAAATAAACATCAAAAAAAGTCACAACACAGTCGTTCAGAATCTTAATAAACCGCATCCCGTCAATGTTTCCAAGAGCTCCATTTGGGACAAGCGCAACTTCAGAAATAGCTGGGAGCGAAAAATCTGAAAAATTATAGTGACCGCTTCCCTCAATGACCATGAGATAAGCAGGTCCTTGGGCACGCTGGAATAGATTACTATTCGGGGTTTTATTGGATGCCTGCTGATTATCATGATGCATGAATAAAAAGGGTTTTTCAATGTTTTTATCGATCATGTCCCCGACCTGCAAACCGTCCATATTGATTCCAGCGGTTATTCTTGCATCACTCAAGCAGGCCTGGCCTGAGGCGGCCCCTCCGAATGAATGGCCGATCACTCCAATATGCTTTAAGTCCAGTTTGTTTTGAAAATTTCCATGCTCTCTGTTGAGTTTATCAAATTGATCAATGACAAAGCTGATGTCATCTGCCCAGATAGCAATGCTTTCGAGCATCTTTGGCCGGGCTTTCATTATTTCATGAAACAGGGAATCGAGTTTATCGGGATCAGATGTCTGGGTGATGGCGCGCTCCAGGCGGATTGCATTCTGGCGTTCTCTATTCCTCAGTTTTAGCTCCGGGTTCAAGGGATTGAACCGCACAAGAGTCCCGTCTGGTTTTGTCACACTGTTTGTTTCAAAGGAATGCCCAATGCTTGCCGCAAAGTAACCGTGACTGGCCAGTTCCTCCATCAATATGGTGCTCTGATTCATTCCCTCCCAGTAACCGTGTGAGTACAGCACTAAAGGAAAAGAATCAGGGGTTTCTGCTGTCGGTGCGTTTCTATATGAGTGAGTTTTGATACTTGATAAGCGTTGGTTCATCTTTTCGAAAGCTGAACGGATCTCATCGGAAATTCCCTCTCCGGGGAGGAAGGCATCGTGTTCGATATAAAGGCAGGGTTCATAAGGCTTTTTTACTTTCGCAGGGTACCAGATTCTTACCGCGACTTCACGGAAATCGCCTGGATTTTCAGTAAATGTTTCTTCTCTATGGAGGTCCGTGAAAGAAAACCAGGTTGTTCCGACCTCAAAAGGCCCTGTAGGTTCCGGAAGTTCATAGGAGGATTTAACATTATGGGAACAGGAAAAACAAACAACTATTGGAAGTATGAGAAAAATCATCCAAAGATGCTTCGCGATCATTATTGTCTCCTTTGTCCAGGATTTTATTCCTTAAAAATATAATGGATAAAATCAAAAAAAGAAATGAAATTTTTATATATTTTGTTGATTTACAACAAATTTGATATTAATGTAATTAACGTGCTCTTATTCAAGAAAAAAAGGAGGCAAACAAAAATGCGCAAGACCTTTTATATTTTTCTCGTTTTAATATTTTCTCTTCCCAGTATACTGACCGGGGCCAAAGGTTCATTTACCTTGGAACAAGTTTTAAGTTCTCCTTATCCCTGGAGCCTAGTTTCAGCCAAAAAAGCCGACCGGATCGCCTGGGTGTTCAACTCCAAAGGAGCAAGGAATGTTTGGACCGCGGCCGCCCCTGATTTTAAACCCGTAAATCTGACTGGATTTACCCGTGATGAAGTCTTTGAAATCCCGGATGTCAGTATCACGAATGACGGCGAGGTCATTGTTTTTGTAAAAGGAGGCCGGCCCAACAGCGAAGGATGGGTAACCAATTCTGACAGCGATCCAGCTGCAAGGGAACAAGCTGTATGGGCTGTTCGAACCGATACTCACTTCATGTGGAAGCTGGCTCTGGGAAGCAATCCTGTCCTCTCTCCTGACGGACAATGGGCTTTGCTGGTCAATGACGGACTGATCTATCGAGTGTCACTGTCCCCTCCTTCAGACCCCAGTGAAATGCCGGAACTTGAGTTGATGTTTAAAGCTGCCGGTTCCAACGGCTCTCCCCAATGGTCTCCTGACTGTACCAGAATTGCTTTTGTTACCAGGCGGAACGACCACAGCTTCATCGGAATCTACCATATAGCCAAACGAAAGATCACATGGGTCGCTCCCTGTGTTGACAGGGACAGCGATCCCAGCTGGTCTGCCGACGGTCAGAAAATCGCCTTTATCCGCAGACCAGGACTGCAGTATGATGACTCTCCCCGTCCCCGCTATTGGTACAGAGGGCCTGCTGACCTTGAGATCTGGATTGCGGATGTAAACAAAGGAACGGCCCGTAAAATATGGTCTTCCCCCAAAGACGAACCTCTTTTTTATTCTTTCCGTAACTTTGAACTGACAGGAAATGACAGAATCCTTTTTACAGCGGAAAATAAAGAATGGAATCATGTGTATTCCCTTTCCATCTCAGGAGGAGAACCTGTTGATCTCACACCCGGGGAAGGATTTGTGGAATATCTGGGACTAAGCAGTGACGGCAAGACTCTTTTTTTCAGCAGTAATCGCGCAGATATCCATGGACGACATATCTGGAAAGTTCCCACTTCAGGAGGAAAAGCGGTCCAACTGACCAAAAAAGACACTATCGGTACTTATCCCGCAGCTCTCGGGTCCGGAAGTAAAGTCGCTTTTCTCTATGCTACAGCTTCGCATCCCACTTCCATTGCCGTGGTTCCTTCCGGCGGGGGCAAAATTGATGTCATTGCACCGGATACGCTGCCCGTGGAATTCCCTGCGGATGATTTAGTGATCCCTGAGCTGGTAACCGTCAAATCCCCTGACGGGCTGGATATTCCCTGTCAGCTGTTTCTTCCCAAAGGTGCGAAACCGGGGGATAATCGACCGGGTGTGGTTTACACCCATGGAGGCCCTATCCGCCAGATGCTCCTGGGCTGGCATTACATGGAGTTTTATTCAGAGGCTTACGGAATCAACCAGTATTTTGCAAACAAAGGGTATGTAGTGCTCTCTGTCAACTACCGCAGCGGAATAGGCTACGGCCGCTCATTCCGGGAAGCTGATAATACCGGCATGCAGGGCGCTGCTGAATACCAAGATGTCCTGGCTGGAGCCAAGTACCTTCAGGAGCGGCCAGAAGTCGATCCGAACAGGATCGGTAAATGGGGCCTTTCTTACGGAGGACTTTTAACAGCCATGGCCTTAGCCAGAAATTCAGATATCTTCAAAGTGGGCGTTGACATGGCCGGCGTGCATGATTGGTCACAACTTCGGGGCAGGCTTGATGAAAAAATGCGCCAAACAGCGAGGGAGTCATCCCCAGTGGCAAATATTGAAACCTGGACTTCCCCAGTTCTTTTTATTCATGGGGATGATGACCGTAATGTGCCTTTCCAGCAGACCACTGATATTGTGCAAAAGCTAAGAGCTAAAGGAGATGTCCATATTGAGCTCATGATCGCTCCTGACGAACCCCATGAATTCCTCCTTTATAAAAACAGGATGGAGGCGTATAACCGCACATTCGAATTCATCAATCGCTTTATTGGAAAATATAGAATCACTTCACAAGCAAGGGAAAAGCCCAAAGAAGAAAACAAGAAATTATCTACGCTTGACATTTACATCAATAAATAGAAAAAGAACTTCCAGATATTATATTGACTGTTCTCGTTTTTTATGTGTATGATGGGTGCTGAAGTTACCAGGAGGAGAAATCATGCATCCCCCATATATGTCCCGCCGTTCATTCATAACGTCTATGGGTATGGCCGCTGCTGCAGCAGTAATTCCTTTCAAGCTTGGGGCCGCTGAAAAGAAATTACCCAATATCGTCTTGATTTATGCGGACGATCTCGGCTACGGAGACGTCAGTTGCTATGGTGCGACAAAGTTCAAAACCCCCAACATCGACCGGCTCGCTTCTCTGGGCCTTCGCTTTACGAACGCCCATTCGCCCTCAGCGACCTGCACTCCCTCGCGGTACGCGATGCTGACCGGTGAGTACGCCTGGCGAAAGGAAGGGACGGGCGTTGCACGGGGCGATGCCCGCATGATCATCCATCCCGGCCGGACGACTCTGCCTTCCGTGCTCCAAAAGGCCGGCTACACAACAGGCGTTGTCGGCAAATGGCATCTCGGCCTGGGAGCCGAAAATCAGGATTTGAATTGGAACAGCGACATCAAACCCGGCCCGCTGGATATCGGATTTGATTACTGCTTCCTTATTCCCGCCACGGGCGACCGCGTGCCCTGTGTGTATGTTGAGAACCGCCGCGTCGTGGGATTGGATCCGAACGACCCCATCCTGGTCAGTTACGGCAAACCCATCGGTAATGAGCCAACAGGTAAAGACTATCCCGAACTGCTCAAAATGCATCCCAGCCACGGGCATGACCAGACAATTGTCAACGGTATAAGCCGGATCGGCTATATGAGCGGGGGCAAGACGGCCCGTTGGGTAGATGAGGACATGGCCGATACCATCACCGGTAAAGCAATGGACTTTATCGAAAAACACAAAGGCGAGCGGTTCTTCCTGTACTTTTCAACTCACGACATCCATGTTCCCCGTGTGCCTCACCCCCGGTTCGCCGGCAAAAGCGGTCTCGGTCCCCGCGGCGATGCCATTGTGCAGTTCGACTGGTGCGTGGGCGAAATCATCAAGACGCTGGATCGCTTTAACCTTACAGAAAACACGCTTCTGATCCTTACCAGCGATAACGGCCCTGTTGTGGATGACGGATACAAGGACCAGGCCGTAGAGAAGCTCAGCGGGCACAAACCGTCCGGGCCCCTGCGCGGGGGTAAGTACAGCGCTTTCGATGCAGGTACGCGTGTTCCCTTTATCGTTCGCTGGCCCGACCGAATAAAGCCGGGTGAATCAGATGCTTTGATGTGCCAGATTGATTTTCTCGCTTCCCTTGCATCGCTTACCGGACGAAAACTTGATGCTGACGATGCGCCGGATAGTTTCAATGTCCTTTCTGCATTAACCGGTAAATCTCCTGTGGGCCGAGATCACCTTGTCGAGCACGCGGGTACGCTTTCATTGATCAAGAGACACTGGAAGTATATCGAGCCGAGCGATGGAGCCAAAATCGCCCGGAATGTAAATATCGAACTTGGCAATGACCCTGAGCCGCAGCTTTATAATCTCAAAAATGACCTCGGTGAAAGACATAACCTTGCGGCCCAACATCCGGAGATCGTAAAAGAGCTGGCTTCTCTGCTTGAGAAAATCAGAAGAAACGGCCGCAGCAGGCCGCTCCGGTAACCCCGATAAACAAAACACTTAACAAAGAATAAAAAAGGGAGTAGATTATGACTGACCAGTAGGTCAGATGAGAAGGAAAGGAGGCATGTCATGTCAGAAAAAATAACCCTTGTTTTTTCAATATTGATTCTTGCGTCCGGGCTATACAGCCAGGAGCTCACAGGCAGAGATATCATCCAAAAGGTCAATGATTTGATCAATGTTGAAACCAGCTATTCCAAATCAAAAATGACCATCACTACTACCTCTGGTCAAAAAAGAACTTTTATCTCTGAATCCTGGACTAAAGACAAGGGAGAAAAAAATTTAGTCCGATACCTTGAACCAGTCCGTGTCAAGGACCAGGCTATTCTGATGCTGAACAATGCGGATGATATTTGGATGTTTTTCCCCCGAACCCAGAGGGTCCGCAAACTGGCCACTCATGCCAAAAAACAGAAAATGCAGGGCAGCGATTTTTCCTATGAAGATATGGGCAGTGGGGAAACCTTTATCAATGACTTTGAAGCTGAACGACTTGAAGATGAGCAAAAACAAGGACTTGACTGTTATAAAGTGAAACTGACGCGGAAGCCGGGAAATGATATCTCTTATGTTCAGATGATTATTTGGGTCAGAAAAGACAATTTTGTTCCTGTCGTTATTGATTATTATGACGAAGATGCCCCTGAACGAGTTCTTAAAACCCTGATACAGAGTGACGTCAAGGTCATTGACGGTATTCCTACAGCCATGAAGTTTGTGATGATCGACAAAAACAACAACTCTCAGACTGAGATGGAAATACTTGATGTCAAATACAATATTGAGCTGGATGACCGGATGTTCACGGAAAGGAATCTGAAAAGATAAAAAAGGAGCCAAGAAATGAGAGAGAAATTGCTGATCAAATTAGCCGAATGGCACACCTCCCATCCCTGGAGGATGCTGGCTATCGTGGTGATGCTGACCATTGTCTTCGGATGGTTTGCCGAGCATTTGAGCGTCACTATGCGGTGGGCTGACCTGCTTCCGTCGGGAGATAAAAGAACTGTGGAGTTCAACAAGGTCATCGATGAATTCTCTTCCGCGACAAGCCTGATCGTGGTTGTTCAAGGAGAGGAAGCGCGAATCAAAGAGTTCGCTGACAGGCTGGCCCCTGAAATATTAAAACTCGTGGATACAACCCAGAATGAAAAAAGTCAAAAACAGATCAGCAACCTCAGAGAAAAACTCACACAATTAAGGGCCCGGGATAGCAACAAACTCAAAATAGCTGCGCTGCAGTCCGAGATAGACGCTTTAAAGAAAAAGATTGATTTCAAACTGTTCAATCGGGTCGATTACAAGATGGAAGCTGATTTTATTAAAAATCATGGTTTGCTTCTCCTTAAAGAAGAGGATTTGAAGAATATGCAGGATATGTTCCTGGATCCGAATCTTAAAGGCCTTCTGTTTAATCTCAACAACGCCATGGAAAAAGAATATGTGGGTCAGGAGGAATCGATCTCCACGCGGGAAAAGGAAGACCAGGCCGTAGCTCTTTTAGACGGCATCCAGGACTTTGTGCATACACTGAAGAGAGCGGCTCTTGGAGAGGACCTCTCTCAGAATGAGATCCAAAAAACAGTGGACAAATTCCTTATCGGCGGCCCTTACTTTCTCTCTTATGACCAAAAGGCTTTGGTGATGAATGTCATCCCGAATTTCACAATGCTTGATCTAGACTATGTTGTTTCAGGAACAGATTTGGTTCAGGATAAGGTGGATGAGCTTCTCCTTGATTTTCCCGGATTAGAAGCTGGCCTGACTGGATTCATTGCCGTAGGCCGGGATGAAATGGTCTATTCCCAGCAGGGTTTGGGCTACACAACAGCCATTGCCTTTATTGCCATCCTCTTCCTTCTTGTGATTTCATTCAGGATGTGGGCAGCCCCCCTCCTTGCCATGGGAAACCTGCTGATCGGTATCATCTGGGCCATTGGATTGGCCTCAGTCATAGTGGGACAGCTGAACATCATGACTCAAATGATGGCTGTCATTTTACTGGGTCTGGGCATCGACTTTTCCATCCATCTCATATCCGGATTTACCGAATGGCGCGCTGCGGGAGACTCCATCCACGCGGCTCTGGAAAAAACATTTTTAAAAAGCGGAAAAGGGATCATCACAGGGGGAATGACGACAGCAGCTGCTTTCCTGGCTCTCGTTATCAGTCATTCCCAAGGCATGAAAGAAGTGGGATTGGTGACCGGTTTCGGCCTTCTAGCAATCCTTCTGTCAACGATGATTTTTATGCCTGTCCTTCTTGTCTTCCGGGAACGCCGCAAGGAAAAAAAATGGGCAAAAAGGAAAGATACAAAACAGCTCCCAAAGAAGGACATCTCCTTCCGTTTCCTCGGACATGTGAGCGGCTGGTTGGCAAAACAATACATTTTCACAATCATTTCTTCTATCCTTGTAACAGCTCTCTTCATCTGGTCAGGTCTCAAAATTCAGTTCGATCACAATTATATGAATATCGAAGCTAAAGGCCTGACCTCCATCAAACTTCAAGATACAGTGCTTGAAAAGTTTGATATGGGAATGGATTATGCTCTAATCCTTACAGAGAGTCCCCAGAAGTCCCGTCAAATGGCTAAACGTCTTCGTGATCTGGGAACTGTGGCAAGGACCGAAGATATTTCTCTTTACCTTCCCTCCCAAGAACAGCAAAAAAAGAGAATCCCCTACATCAATGAAATCAGGAATACTATCCAGGCAAGCCCTATAAACCAAGTACTGCCCCCAAAAGAACTCCCGGAACTGAACAAGGAGATCGACCGGCTTCAGATGAATATCATGGAGATTCAGGATATGGCTTTTCTCGGCGGCCAGGATAAAGTAGACAATAAATGCAGAGAGCTTGTGGGAGCCCCCAATGATCCCGATTCAGTGAATATCATCCAGAATCTGCTGGAAATTCTGGAGAAAGAAGGACCTAAGGTATCAAAAGGACTGTCAAAATTCCAGCAAACATTTTCGCCTTATTTTAAAGAATCTGTCATAAGTATGAGCGCCACAGAACCCATACATCTCAGTGAACTTCCTGCATCCATCCTGGACCGGTACAGCAATAAAAATCGCGACCAATTTCTTGTCACGATCTTCCCCAATGGAGACATCTGGAAAAATGCCAAGTTTTTAAACCGTTTTGTGGATGATCTGGAAAGAGTGAGTGATAAAGCCACGGGAATGCCGCCTGTTTTTAGAGCCTTGGTTCAGATTGTTGGCCGTGACGGAAGAAACGCCATGCTTCTGACCCTTGTTGTCGTTTTTCTCTTGTTGACTGCAGACTTTCACAATCCGCTCCACTCCCTTATGGCCATGATCCCTCTGGCCATCGGTATCTTCTGGATGATAGGGATCATGAAAATATCCGGAATGATGCTGACCGTGATGAATATTATGGCGTTTCCTTTGATCATCGGAATCGGTATAGATGACGGCGTCCACATCATGCACCGCTGGAGACACGAAGGGAAAAGCAACATTTGGACCGTCTTTTCCAGCACCGGAAAAGCCATTCTTTTAACTTCGCTGACCACAATGCTGGCCTTTGGCTCGCTGGTATTTTCCATATGGCGGGGCTTCGGTCAACTTGGCGGTGCGCTTTTTATCGGAGTGGCAACCTGTTTTCTGACAACTGTGATCATTCTCTCCGGGATTTTCGGACTGCTGGAAAGGAAAAAGAGACCATAGTTTAATCTACAATGCAGGCGCGGAAAAGGTGTCAAAGGAGTGTCAAAGAATTGTTAAAATTCTGTAAAAAAAAGGATTTTTATAAATTCGGGATCACTCGTATCGAAGCGAATCCACAGGGTCGGAGAGAGCGGCTCTAATAGCTTGATAACTGACGGTCATAAGTGCCACAGCTAACACAACCAATCCGGCCGCTACAAACATCCATATCCCCAGATGAATGCGGTAGGCATAGTTTTGCAGCCACTTGTTCATGGCAAAATAAGCCGCAGGCCAGGCAATGGCATTGGCAATGAGCACACTTTTTGTAAAATCTTTTGACAGCAGGGATACAATGCTTGACACATCAGCCCCAAGCGCTTTCCGGATGCCGATCTCTTTGTACCGCTGTTCCGCCATATAAGAGGCCAGCCCGAACAAACCCAGACAGGCCACAAAGACGGCAAGCCCGGAGAATAAAGTCAGCATCTGGCCGACCTTTTCCTCAGAGACATACAGACTGTGGTAGGAATCTTCAAGAAAAGTATAACTGAATCGGCTTTCCGGAAAAACTTGCCCCCACGTTTTTTCAAGAAAAGCCAGGGTGTTTTGTGTGTTCTCAGGCCTGATTCTGACGGCGACAGTGTAAAAATAATCAGGATTTATATAGAGCATAAGCGGTTCAATTTTTTGTTTAAAGGAATACAAATGGAAATCCTTGACCACCCCGATTACGGCCATCTCCCTGGTTCCGCCCCTTCCGGGCACACTGAATCTCTCTTCCAGCGGGTTCTCCAGTCCCATTGCTTTTACGGCTGCCTCGTTTAAAATCATGCCTTTCTTCTCGTCCGAGGATATTTCCCTTGCAAAATTCCGGCCCCTAATGACTTCCATTCCCAAAGAATCAAGATAATCATAATCAACAGCGATGGCCTGTATGGAATAATTTTGTATTTCTTCACCCGTCTTTCTTTGGATAGTCTTGATCTCCTTACTGATCCGGCCCGGAATAGTGTAAGCGCCTGAAACGCTTATTACCTGGGGAGACTGCTTGAATTGATTCCTCATGACCAAATATTTTCCTTTAAAATTAGGGTCCCTCGGCCTGAAATTCAAAAGCACTACATTCTCCTTTTTAAATCCAAGTTCGCTGTTTTTCATGAAATCAAGCTGCTTTAATATCGCCAGGCTACTTATAATCAAAGCAACAGCCATAGTAAACTGGGCAATGACCAAAATCTTTCTAAAGCCTGATTTTTGGGACACCGGAGCAAAACGGTTCGCTGCGGCTTGAGCAGGCTGGTATCTTGAAAGAAAAAGCGCGGGATAGCTACCGGCAAGAATCCCGACCACAAGCACAATAAGGGGAATGAGGGCATAAAAATACCTGAAGCTCTGCTGCCCTACGGAAAGACTGCCTTCAAGAAATGCATTCAGAGAGGGGTAGAACAATTCGAAAAGAACATAAGCCAGAGCAACAGCCATGACTGTCATGACCAGAGATTCTCCCAGAAACTGTTTGACAAGCTGTGACCGCCTGGCACCCAGGACTTTCCGCATACTCACTTCTTTGGCCCTTTTCAGAGACCGGGCTGTAGAGAGATTCATGAAATTAAAGCAGGCGATCAAAAGAAGAAGAACCGCCACAAAGGAAAAAACATACACATAAGTCTCATTGCCTCTTGGAGCCAGATCCACTATGGATTTTGATTTCATATGAATGTCTGAAAGATTCAGCAGGTTAAAATGGATCATGGACACAAAACCTTCGCTTGTGTTTCTTTGAAGCAGGTCATAGCTTCCCTGCAGGATATTTTCAAGGGAGGCCTGCTTCTTTACCAAAAGATAAGTGTATGTATCACCGAAAACCATCCATGGACGCTCAGACATTTTGCCGAGAGATTCAAGGGTGTTGAATGAAATGAGAAAATCACAGGTAAGATGCGTGTTGGCCGGGATGTCTTTCATAACTCCGGTAATTTTAAGCGGGTATTCGTCATTGTAAATGATCGACTGCCCTAATGGATTTAGTTCCCCAAAATATTTCTTTGCAGCTCTTTCGGTAAGAACCAGTGAAAAAGGATCCTGTAAAGCTGTCTTCCTGTCCCCTTCTATCAAGGGAAAAGTAAACACATCAAACACGGACGGATCAGCAAAAAACACATTGGATTCATTGAATTTTTTCTGGCCGTATTGCAGTACTGCGTTTTCATCCCGGTTAAAACGGACCGCATTGAGAACATCAGGAGCTTCTTCAACAAGAGCAGGGCCCAGCGCAGGCATTGCGCCGGCAAAGTCCATGGCCTTTCCCTTTTCTCCAAATTCTACAGATATTCGGTAGATCTGTTTGTGTTTCTTGTGGAAATTTTCATAGCTCAGCTCATTGGCCACATACATCAAAATCATCAGTGTTCCTGCCATGCCGATGGCCAGACCCGTTATATTGATCAGAGAAAATATCTTTGTCCTTAAAACATTCCGCAAAGCAACTTTGAGATAATTTTTAAGCATCGGCTCCTCCAGAGACTGTTATAAAGGAGATTTCATGTCATGCACAAAGATGCAAGAAACATGCCATCACAGGAAAATGGGATTCTTTAGAGGAGAAGGAGAAACAGAGGAAGGCTTTATGTGCATTTCTGAAACATTTGGTGTTCGTTTACGTACAGTATCGGTTTCCTTTCTCATCCATGCCTACTTTAAATTTTCCTGCCTCAAGAGCGTCAACGCATGATGTATCAAGCCCCTCGACAGAGCCTGACTCCAGAAACTGCCTTTCAATGCGCCTCAAACACTCACCGCCGACTCCATGTACCCCTGGAGCCACAATGTGCAGGCTGTTTGGAAGATTTTTATTCACTTCCTCTCCA
>Ga0190344_1000522_pt1 | contig 18303 bp, 13 predicted proteins | sample 48721323_MG_FD_161662 | JGI IMG/M metagenome (GOLD analysis project Ga0190344, IMG submission 161662) | Hydrothermal vent microbial mat bacterial communities from Southern Trench, Guaymas Basin, Mexico - 4872-13-2-3_MG | ecosystem: Environmental > Aquatic > Marine > Hydrothermal vents >... | reverse complement strand
GTGTAGAAGGGATGGCAGTTCGAGCAGATCTCAACCCGCAGCTCTTTGGAGGTCGAGCGGGTGTGGGTCTGATGACCACAGGCACAGGTGATGGTGGTCTCTTCATACTTGGGGTGAATCTTGGCACGCATGGTAACTCCTGAGTGTCGTTTATGCTGTTTTGGGTTAGTTGTGGGTTTGTAGGAACACGGCGCGCCGTACCCCTACGTGGTCATCATTTCCGTAATATTGTCATGATTGAGACGGTAGCCAACGAGATAGTAGCCGCCTTAACCCGGATTTGCCATTCGGGTGTACCTAAATGAGTCGAAGTAGCTCTGAGGGTCGTTTTCATACTCGGCACGGTTGGCGTAGAGGAAGGCAACACCTTCATCTACACTCCAGATGTATTCCTTACGCTGGAGGAAGACCCGGGTCGCCTCATCGGCAATATAGCACCGCGCCGGATCCACCGGGCTGTCCGGCTCTCCGGTAAAGACCAGCATCGACTGCCCCCGTCGCAGAATCAGCGTCTCCCGCCCGGGAAGGTTGATGGAGAACTCGTACCCGCCGGAGTTGATAATGAAGTAACCGGCGATGTTCACCGGAAGCTCGGAGACGTTCTGCAGCTCCACCCACTCGGAGTTATAGCGCGGCAATCCCTGGGAGATTCGATACTCCTGATGAGAATCAGGATGAATATTGACAATTCTGACCCGGGGACGACGCATGACAACCCCTCAGTAACTCGACGATACAAATCAGCGGACGGGCAGTTTACCAGCGACATCAACCAAAGTCAAGGCAGCAGCAACGCAGTGCGTTGCATCACGGGGCTGGGCTTCGCCCAGAAGACCCTGGTGAGACTGTTGCTAAATGCACAAAAAGCCGCTGATATGGTTCGCTGTGATTTTGTAGGGGCACGGCATGCCGTGCCCCTACGGCGGATTATATCGTCTCCATGAAGGCAGGTTATCACCTTATTTGGTGATTTTGGTCTTTTCGCAAAGTCTCTCCTTGGTGTGATTTCGTTGCTCCCGTTAGTCGCTATCCTTTTTCCTCTGGGGAGGGGATTCATCCCACGGGTTAGGGCAAGGGGTAAAGGGGCGAATGCGGGATTCGCCCCTGCTAATCAGCATCCATATGGGTTTGTAGGGGCGCGCCTGTGTGTGCGCCCTCGTTGAAATCACGATGGCTCAGCGTAGCCCGGCTGGGTGGTGCAGCGCACTGCGCTGCTGTGTTAACATCATCGTTCGGAGAAAATGGATGAATCAATCACGGAAAAATCCTCTGTTACGCCTGCTCGCCCATCCGGCGGGCTGGCTCTACGCCGTGGGAAGCTACGTCGACCGCCTACTCGATGGTCTGCGCAGTCGGCTGCGTCTCGGCAGCAGCGTCATCAGTATCGGCAACATCGCCGTGGGCGGCTCCGGCAAGACCCCCTTCACCCGCTGGCTCGGCGGGGAGCTTACCTGCCGGGAATACAGCGTGGGAGTGGTTACCCGGGGTTACGGCGGAAGCTGGGCGCGGCAGCATCGTGAGCCGACCCTTGTCAGTCGGGGCGATGGCACAACCCTCCTGAATCCCACGGAGGCGGGAGACGAGGCGGTCTGGCTGGCAAAGGAACTACCCCGTTGCGCCGTGGCAATCGGTCGGGTCAAGGCAGCGGCAGCTCGACTCCTGACCCAAGAGACCGACGCTGAGGTGATTCTCCTCGATGACGGTCTGCAACACCGTCGGCTTCATCGGGACTGCGACCTCGTCGTCCTTCCGGCGAAGGACTGGCAGGAACGGCTGAACGGCACCGCCACTCCACTGCCACAGGGACGGCTGCGCGAGGGCTTTGAACGCCTCCGCACCGTGGAGGCAATCATCCTGCTCAACCCCACCTCCGCCCAGACCGAGCGATTGCGGCGACGATTCCCCCAACCGCTTATCGTAGAGGCAAAGACCGCGCCGAGCAGATTGGTTAGCCTGACAGGGGAGCGGCTCCCTCTGACCAATCTTCAACAGCAAGAGGTAATCGCCTTCGCCGGAATCGCCCGTCCGGAGCGGTTCTTCTCCGATTTGAAAGAGTTGGGTGCCAACCTTCGAGCCGCCATCGCTCTGCCCGATCACGTTGATTACAGCGAGGAACGCCTCGCCAGGCTCCGCCAGCTGGCAGTAGAAAACCCGGCGGCTACCCTGCTGACCACGGCGAAGGATGCCGTCAAGCTGAGTTCAGCCGGGCTGCCCCGTCTGCTCTATCTGGAGCAGAGCCTGACCCTGCCGTCCGTCGATGCCGCCCTGCTCCTCAACCTTATCGAGAAGAAAATATCATAATGAGCGCGCCTGATTACAAGCCAACCCTCGGACATCGCCTGGAGTTCGCCCTGCTCTGGACGCTCTTCATTATCGTCAACCTCGTCCCCCGCTTCCTGGCGCGTGCCTTCGGCTGGTGCTTCGGCAATCTCCTCTATCTCCTCATCGGCAAACGCCGCCACATCGCCAAGGCGAACCTTCAGAAACACCTCAAGCTCTCCAAAGGAGAGGCGGGGCGCGTCGCCAACCAAAACTTCGTCCGCTTCACCCAGAACACCGTGGACTTCATGCGCCTGCCCCACTTCAACGCCCGCACCCGCGAACGCTGGATGAGGATGGACGGGCTTGACAACCTCGCCGAAGCCGCCTCCGTCGGCAAAGGCATCGTCCTTGCCACCGCCCACACCGGGGCCTGGGAGCTGTCCGCCGCCTACTTCGCCGCCCACGGCTATCCCGGGACCGCCCTGGCAACCCGCCAGCACAACCAGCTGGTGGATGACTTCCTCAACAAACTCCGTGCAAAAGCTGGTACTGAGGTCATCCTCGTCGGGGAAGGTCTCAAGCCGATCATCCGTGCCGCCCGGGCGCGGCGAATTATCTACATCCTCGCCGACCAAAACGCCGGAACCGACGGCCTCTTCCTCGATTTCCTCGGCACCCCTGCCAGCTTCCACCGTGGTCCCGCCTTCTTCGCCTACAAGCTCAAGCTCCCCCTGGTCTTCGCCTTCTCCCGCCGGGGCAAAAACGGTCTTCTCAAAGTCTGGATTTCCAAACCCTACCACGCCGACCCCACCGCCGACGAAGAGACCGAAATCCGCCGCCTCACCACCGCCTATGCCCACGCTCTGGAAAGCTGGATCCGTCGCTATCCCGCCGACTGGTACTGGATGCACCGCCGGTGGCCAAGCCACTCTGAGTCTCGCGATTAATCGACTAAAATGAATAACAATTATCCTCGCGTTTGGTGCCAACTGGTACTGGATGCACCGCCGCTGGGCAACGCCAAGCGTTGCATCTTAGAGCTGGCGCTTCACCCGGAACACCTTGGGAAGATTACAGAATCCTCAAGATTCTGTAGGGGCGCAGCATGCTGCGCCCTTTGTCTAATCTGAAAAAGGGCAGCCACAGTGGGCTGCCCCTGCAACAACGATGTTGACCGTCATGTAGGGGCCGACCTTTAGGTCGGCCCGCAAATGTGTGGTGGGATGAAAAAAGGGCGAAGACAAGCTTCGCCCCTACGATCATTTTCCCCTCGCCCCTCTGGGGAGGGGATTCATCCCACGGGTAGGGGGTGAGGGGTTACCGACTAATCACCGCTCTCCTGGTGATTGCCTCGCCTGCTGCCTCCAGACGAAGCAGATAAACTCCCGTCGCCGAGGTTGAGCTATTCCAGTTGACGCTGTGCCGTCCGGCGGTCTGTTCGCCAGAGACCAAAGTCTCAACCAGGCGACCGGATAGGTCGTAAACGCTCAGACTGACTGCGCCTTCGACAGCTAGCTCGTAGCTTATGCTTATGGTCAGAGCAGAACTTGCCGGGTTGGGGTAAGGATCGTTCAGGTTCAGCTCGCTGACTGCGCCGGGAACGATAATCTCGCTGGGACCAAAGCGGCTGATTGTGCCGTCAAGCTCCGTAACCTCCAGCCAGTAGGCGTACTCCGCGCCAGCCGAACCGGAGACATCGAGCCAGCTTGTCGCCGAACCACTCAGTTCGCCGCTCAAAGCAATCGGCTGGTTCTCGTTGACAGACCGCAAAACGCTAACCGAGAGCGGCTCATCGCCCAAGATAGACCAACTGAGCAGCACGCCTTCGTCGCGAACGTTCGCGAACAGATCAACGGACTCGATGGCGGAACTTGGATCGATGTAAACCGCGTAAACATCGCCGCCGTTACCAAACTGTTCGGCATGAATCGCCTTGCTGCCGCTGACTATATACTGACCATCATCGGAAATATCCACGGTAAAGACCGAGCCGGGGGTATCAATGCTGAACCAGGTACCGGCAGGTGAGGAGTCTTTGAAGACCAGCACTTCGTCGTCGACGTTGTTTTCCGTCCCCCAGCTTCCCACGACAATCCACTCACCATCGTCGGATAGCTCGATCCAGGAGGGACAGTTCTTCAGGTTACCATTTCCGGTATTCGATTCCCAGCTCCAGACCGGGGTACTGCCCGCCGCCAGGGAGAACCGCTGCAGCTCCGTGGTCTGATAATCACTGGAATACCAGAAGATGACGAACTCGTCGTTGTCGGCTGCCACGGCTGTCTTACCAGCGTAGAAGCCCGATTTGTAGCAGTAGAACTCGTTCTCGTAGGCACTACCTGTCCAGCTAAGAACCCGCCCGTTCATCCAGCCGGTAACAATCACAGAGGCATCGGGACTGACTCCCAGGCAGTAGGTGGTATAGCCGAGATCAATGGTCGCCTCGGCAACTCCTGTGGCAACATCAACCCGATAGATAGTTGAGCTTGCAATGAAGATGCACTTACTGCCGTCATCGGAAAGGTTGATGTCGTGGGGTTGGCTGCTGTTCGTCTCGTCCTCAAAAACCATGAACGGAGTGGAGCTGTCGTCGTGGAAGAAAAGTACGACGAGGGAATCACCGTCGGAGCCTGCCAGAGCCATCACCGAACCATCAGTGGAACAGTCAATTGCTGTCATCAGAGTAAAGTCGTGTGCTCCCGGAACATAATCCGAGGCTCCACCATCCCAGCTCCAGTCAGGAACGTTGCTGGAATGGTTAAACTTGTGAACCAGAAACTCCTGTGTAGAGATGTTGTACGAAGCTCCGTAGAAAATGCTGGCGGTCTCGGCAGCAGCAGTCCGAAAGCGGGTGTGTCCATTGACCTCAAAAGCCCAGAGCGGTGTTCCGTCGCCAGTCAGGTCAAAGAGATGGGCATCGCCATAGCTACCGCCCTGCCAGACGTAGGTATTGTTGAAACCAATGTCAACCTGATGCGGCATCGGATTACCGTTGGGGAGGTGATAGTTCCAGAGAATATCGCAATCCAGCGGCTGGTGCAGGGGTGCGTCGAGGAACCCCGGCATGAAGTCGTCCGCCTGGGTGTCGTAGCGCACACCACCATCGTCGTCAGAGTAAATCACGGTTGATTCACCGGTCTGGGCGGCACCGAGCTGACCCACCAGAACCAGGGTTAACACGAGCAGAATGGTGGCTAGTCTCTTCATTGACAAATTTCCTTAGTTTGGGGGAATGACAGCTTCGGGACGGTTTCGTGTCTGCGACGAGCAGCAGTTCATTGTGCGATACAGGGCGGCACCAAGTCAAAGGTATGCGGCTTTCCGCAATCCCCGGCAGGCATAGAAAAGAACCGGGGGGCTTTCGCCTCCAACCGCTCTCCCAGACATATACGGTTGTTTAAGGCAGCGAGAGCGTCCCCGGTCCGTCGTATTCATGGGGTTAGATACAGTATGGAGCGATGGGGTTTCAATGCTGAAAGCCAGTAATGGAAAGGCGCGGCGGGTATTTGCGCGATTGCTTAAATAAAACTTGACAATTCAGGGAACCAGCGGTACACTTAAGTCGTAACTTAATTACACAGTAGAGACCCAACCGAGGATAGGCGGATAGAATGACCCATGACCGACCTCCATTCCCCCCAATACCGCCGGAACCCAGTGAATTGTTTCGAGTTCTGGGCGTGAAGAGTCGTCTTCAGATTCTTCGGTTGCTCAGTAACCATGGACCACTCGGTTCCAAACGCATTGCCGAGCTGTTGGAGATCACCACCGCGGCGGTGTCTCAGCATCTCAAGGTACTCAAGCAGGCGGGATTGGTGGTGGATGAGCGTCAGGGCTATCGGATTCCCTATCACCTTCACCGAAAGAATATGCGGCAGTACCGGAAACACTTCATCAAGGTGCTGGCGTTTCGGGGCAGGCAGGAAGAACGCTGTTGCTGCGAGCCACCGGAGCCGCTTCTGGAGACCGATGATATTGAAGAGCTTAAACGGTATCGCGGCGATCTGATCCGTCACCTTGCCGAGGTCGAGGAGCGGATTAGCAAGCTGCGGGATAAAGAGTAGAGGGAGTATTGTGATATTTTTTTGCCAACAAAGTTAAGTATGCGCTTAAAGACTTAACTAGACAAACATGAGCCAGCTACTGGCTTTTCAACCGGGGAATCATCCCCATCAGCACAACAAAACAAGGAGAACCATGGGACACCACAAAGGACACAAGCACGGTCGCAGGCTCCACATTGAAATGCCCGAAGACTGCTGCGGTGAGGACGAATGCGGCACCGAGATGCCGCCACCTCACATGATGCGCAAGTTCATGATGATGCGCGGAATGCCCGGCATGGGCGGTTTTGGCAAGGGGCATCGTGGATCTCGCGGACACCACGGATCGGACTGTGGCTGCGGCGAACACAGCGGACACGGCATCCGTCGGCGTTTCATCAGCAAGGCGGAGAAGGTCGAGCATCTGGAAAAGTACAAAGACCAGCTCCAGAAGGAGCTTGCCGGTCTGGAAGAGCATATCGCCGAGCTGAAGAACTCCGATAATGAATAACCAGCTGGAGCAGCTTCGCCCGTAACAAAAACAGAGGGATCTCAGGATCCCTCTGTTTTTTTGAAACCGATGCTGGACAAGCTGTGTCTAAGGGTGGTGTACGGGGCAGCGGCAACGCAGTGCGTTGCATCACGTAACTGGGCTTCGCCCAGAAAATTACCGAGAAGCCTTAATTCCTAAGAGAAATTGTAAGCTATCAGCAGGAGTAACCGTTATCAGATCGCATCCTGTATCGCTATGCTGAAGTCTCTTTCGTTATTAAAACGGCGGGGATTAAAATCCCCGCCCTACATTTACCGTTGCTGAACTATCATGGAGCGAACAACGTGAGCGTGTACGCGGGAGTAACCATGAGTCAATTTAAAACTATCGGTCGCGAAAGTGTGATCCAACGCACCGCGTTGGTGGTGCCGAAGGCCGGGCTCGAACCGGCAAGGACGTAAGTCCGGGGGATTTTGAATCCCCTGCGTTTACCCATTTCACCACTCCGGCACGGGGGCTGGGACTATAGCCTGTTGGGCGGTTAGTGTCAAGGCAGCAGCGCGTTGACAGCATCAACCGCTGTACCTGAGTCTGATACTTCGCATCGGAACATATTGTGAGACCATCGTTTTGATTATGATCTGTTGTGATACACTCACCCGTCCTCTGTGGACATGCTGAAAGAAGGAGAAACAGATGTTACGAAAAATTACCCTGATCGCGATGAGTTTGGTAGCACTGGCGGGAGCCAATCAGCTTGCTGTATCCAGAGTTGAGGTCGCCCCTGTCCTTGATGGTGTGCTTGACGATGCCTGCTGGGCGGAAGCGGAACTGTGGGAAGGCTTTATCCAGCGCGACCCCGCTCCGGGAGAGCCTGCTACCGAGCAGACCGACATTCGGATTGTCTATACGGCGGATACGATCTATATCGCCTTCGATTGCCACGACAGCGCGCCGGAAGAGATTATCGGGCGGCTCTATCGGCGGGATTCCGCTCTGGTCTGGGAGGACAACATCGACCTCTGGCTCGATCCCACCGGCGACGGACGGTTCCTCTATTATTTCGGGACAAACCCGGCGGGGGTTAAGTACGATGCCCTCAACGGCATCCGTGGTTTCTACACCAATCCGCAGTGGGACGCGCACTGGGATGTGGGTACGGCGATTAACGCTGGTGGCTGGGTGGCAGAGATCGCCATTCCCTTTGCCAACTTCCAGTTCGATGACTCCAATGGCAAGAACTGGCTCATCCAGACCGGACGGGTGATTCGCCGCAAGAGCGAAGAATGCTACATGACCGAGGTACCCTACGAGTACAGCATGTTCTACACCGAGTACGCCTGCGAGCTGACCGGAATTGAGGGGATTGACTCTGGCCTGGGGATGGAGATCGTGCCTTACGTAAAGGGCGATTATCGCAAGTATCCACAGCTTAGTGGAGATAATGCCGAGGTCTTCAAACCCTTCGGCGGGCTGGATGTGGACTTTAACATCGGCAACAACTTCACCATCGCCGGAACTCTTTTCCCTGACTTTGCCGAGATAGACATGGATCCCAACGTCTATCAGAACAGCCGCTCGCAGTACTTCATCGGTGAGACTAGACCCTTCTTCCTGGAGGGAGCCAACTTCTTCCGCAGTGCCGGGCATAACCACTTCTACTCCCGGCGGATCGGCAAGCGGCTCTTCGATTCCGACGGTATCTATCACGATGCCACCATTGTCGGTGGCGGACGGGTTACCGGAACGGTTGGTCCGGTGGGTGTTGGCGCGTTTTACGCCCATACGGAAGAGGTAGTTATTGACGCTAACGATGAGATTAACGCCCGGTACGAACCAGAAAGCGACTGGGCGGTTACTCGTCTGACCACGGAGCTTTGGCAGAACTCTTACGTCGGGGTCGTTGCTACCAGCCGTTTCGCCCGTTCCACAACTTACAGCGATTGGGTCTATGACTCGGTCAACGATAGCTGGTCAATCGAAGAGGTTACCGCTCCCGCTTACGACTTCGCCTCCTACGCTCTCGACTATGACCTCTCCTTTTTCGAAAACCAGCTAAACACCTGGGGGCAGCTCTCCGGGGTCTATGACAGCCGCAACGAAGTCAACGACTTTGAAGATCAGTTCGGAACAGAGCTGGGAGCCTCCTTCCGCGTGGGCAACTTCTGGAACTACTTCATGTATCAGGATTCCGCGAAGGACTTCAACCTCGACGAGACCGGCTTTGTCGGACTCGGTGGGATGCGCCGCTTCCGTTACGAGGCTGGCTACCGGATTCCCTTTGGGAATGGTGGTTGGATTCGTAACATCAACCTCAACGCTTCGACCGATCACTGGCTCCAGCGCGACGGCGAAAAGGGCTTCAACGACTACACCCTCTTTGCCACCGCCATGACCAACGACTCCTGGTTTGTTAATCTTGGTATTTTCTACTCCAACGACTATCTAGTTGAGGTAGAAAACGCCCTTGGTGGATACTTTGGACTGATGAGTGATCAGTCCCAGGCGGTCTCTTTTGGTATCGAAGGCTCTTACGGTCCGAAGTTCTTTGACTACAACACCAGCTCAAAGGGTACGACCGCCAGTGGTGGTCTGGAGCTGACAGTCCGTCCGATTCCCGCTCTGGAGATGAACGGCGGGATTAACTACAATCACTGGAAGATGGAAGAAGGACAGACCATCGACGGCTACACCGTTATACTCTGGGAGAGTCATATAACCTATCTGCTCTCCAACGACTTCTACATCCGTCTGCTCGGTCTGGGTGGCGACTTCAGCGAAGAGTTCCACACGGCGTACCCCGGCGCAATCTCCGATACCATCACCATGCGCGCCCTGGTCGGCTGGGAGTTCATGCCCGACTCGAACATCTACCTCGCCTACGAACAGTGGCGCGATAACACCGACAACGAGTTCCAGCTCATCAACCAGGGAATCTTCCTGAAAGCCGACTACTACCTCCAGTTCTAGCAACGCGGTGCGCTGCACCACAGAGCTGGGTTAGTCTGGAAAGCTCTGAGGAAGCGAGTAAACCATAGCCTGCGATCACCCCTCCCAACTCTTGGGAGGGGTGTCTGTATAATGAGCTTCGTGAAGCATTGACACGCCTATCCCCCCCGATTAGAATGAACGCGTTGCTGTGCTTGTTGCTGGTGGTTAATTCTCACAAGGAAGATAAACATGAAGACCTTACTCCCTGTTCTGCTCATGCTTTGCCTTACTATTCCCGCTTTCGCTGTTGTCGAGTACCCCGTAGATGAAAATTACGATGGCGCGATGTCGGTTCGGGCGGCGGATGTTGATGGTGATGGTGATACCGATGTGCTGGGAGCATCACTGTACTACAATGACATCACCTGGTGGGAGAACATTGATGGTTATGGTACAAGCTGGACAGAACATACCGTTGACGGCAACGTAAGCGGGACAACCCATGCTCATCCGGTTGATCTGGACAATGACGGCGATATCGATGTTGTCGGCTCATCCTATTACGATGATTACATCCATTGGTGGGAGAACGATGACGGCTCCGGCACAAGCTGGACAGAGCATACCGTGGATGCTAATTTCGGGTTCGCTCGGTTTGTGTATGCAGCAGACGTTAACGGCGATGGTCATATTGATGTTCTAGTGGCCTCAGAAGGTGATGACGAGATAAGCTGGTGGGAAAACGACGATGGCTCCGGTACAAGCTGGACCAAGCGTTTGGTTGACGGTAGTCTTTCCGGCGCCTGCTGTGTGCATTCGATTGATGTCGATGGCGATGGTGACCTTGACATTGTTGGCTCTGGGTTTGCCGGACATGAAGTCGCCTGGTGGCGGAATAGCAACGGTGCAGGTACAAGCTGAAGCGGCTATACCGTTGGTTATGTGGATGCTTACGCAGCCTCGGCTTACTCCGAAGACCTTGATGGTGACGGTGACTACGACATCCTGGGGGTTACCCTCCAGAACGGTCGGATCATCTGGTGGGAAAACACCACCGGTTCCGGAAGCAACTGGAGCGAACACACTGTCGGAGGCTTCCCCGAGGCATACTCCGTTTACGCTGAAGATATGGATAATGACGGAGATATTGATGTTCTGGGAGCTTCTCACCCGGGAGATACGATTGCCTGGTGGGAGAACACCACTGGTTACGGCAACAACTGGACAAAGTATGTCATGGATAGTGCTTTTACCGATGGCAATTCTGTGTATGCCGCCGATGTGGATGGCGACGGCAACATGGACATTCTTGGGGCAGCTTTTGGAGCGGACAACATCACCTGGTGGGATGATGTTACCGCCTCCGGCGTTGACTCCGCCTCCCTCTCTGCCAAAGCTACCGACGATGGCGTGCTGCTGAGTTGGTCAATTGTTGGTGATACTCCGGCGACCGTCAGCGTCCTCCGTGGACTGACCCAAAATGGGTCAGTGTCCCAAAATGATACAGTTGCCGTCAGCGGTGCGTTGTCCGGTTCGGCAACAAGCTGGTTCGATGTCTCCGTCGAGGCCGGCATGGAATACGCCTATTATCTTGAGGTTACGGAGCTTGACGGCACGGTCAGTCGCTTTGGTCCTTCTGAAGTAGTCGTTCCCGGAACGGTGAGCGAGCTGACGCTGAGCGACCCGTATCCAAATCCCGCAAGCTCTGCTCTGACAATCAGCTATGAGCTCGCCACCGACGGCGCAATCAGCCTGAGCGTCTATGACCTCTCCGGTCGCCTGGTCAAGACGTTGGTATCTGGCGAGCAGACCGCCGGACGGCATTCCGTAAGCTGGGATAGCTCAGTTGCCGCAACGGGAGTCTATCTGATTCGCCTGGAAGCAGCGGGCGAAGCGATTACCAAACGCGCGGTGATTAGTAGGTAGCAGCGCACTGCTATTGATGATTGTAGGGGCGTATTGAATACGCCCCTTTTTCATACCATCACGCATTTGCGGACCGACCTAAAGGTCGGTCCCTACGTAAAACCTGTGGAAATTGTACTCAACGCAGGGTTTTTTGGGCGAAGCCCAGCCTCGTGATGCAACGCACTGCGTTGCTACCTTGAAGATGCTTTGTTTTTCGTCTATACTGTGGCAGACAGGTTGTGTAGTGCTTTGTTTCTCCAGACTAAAAGGGCGATTATGCGGCGGATAAACCTTTTGATTCTGAGCTTCCTCTTCGTGGGGCTTTTCGTGAACGGTTCCTTCGCGCAGAGTGCCGAGCAGACCGACTGGTCAGGCGGCGGTGGGATTCAGGGGCCGGTAGCCAGCTGGGGCGATCAGTGGTATCAGGGCGGTCAGATTGAGTGGCTCGGCAAGCCCGGCGAGGTCTTTCTGGAGGGCAATGAGATTCCGATAGTAGAATACAGTGTCGATTCAAGCGGAGCGATGTTTGCCCTGACCGCCGGTGGTGATATGGATGGCGATGGTGACGATGACATCGTTCTTTTTGATGACACTGCGGATGTTCTGTTGTGGTACGAAAATATAAATGGCGACGGAACCAGCTGGACTGCCAGCGGTATCTGGACAGGCGTACCACTGATGGATCTAATAATCGCCGATATGGATGGGGTGAATGGTCTTGATGTTATTGGAATGCAAGGCACAAATTACGTCCATATCTGGCTGAATGACGGTGGCGGAACCAGCTGGACACAGGTTGACATTAACGGTGGTTTTGCCGGTGGGCGGGATATCAAGGTCGGTGATATTGACGGCGATAATGACCTGGACATCTTCGCTGCCAACCAGCTTACCGATTGGTACGAGAACATTAATGGCGATGCCCTCTCCTGGGATACCACTGCCCACTATGGCTTCGGCGACTGCATTGCCATTGATATGGCTGACTTCGACGGCGACAACGACCTTGATGTTGTTTGTATTAGACAGTCAGCTGGCACCGAGGTCTTGTGGCACGAGAACTTATCTGGAGATGGCGTAAATTGGGATACTCACTTTGAAACGGTCATAGACAATGCCCTGCCCACAACCGAGGTTCTGGCTGCGGACATGGACGGTGATGGTGATCCCGATGTGGTTGCCTGTGCCCAGGCTGGCTCTGGAGTCGAAGATGTATATTGGTGGGAGAATATTGACGCCTACAGCGATAGCTGGGGAGCTGTTTCGTATATTAGCCAGACAGATATAGACGGTGTTCAAAGCCTGCGGGTGTTCGATCCCGATCTCGATGCCGATATGGATGTGGTCGCCGTAGGCTTTCACGTCAATGAGGTTGTCTGGTGGGAGAATGATGGAACTCCGGTTCCAACCTGGGCAGAGCATCCAATTGACGTCAACCTGACCAACGCCGTCTCCGTTGGCTTTGGAGACTTCACCCATTCCCAGCTTTTGGATGTTGTCGCCTGTCGCGGTCCGGAGCTTAACTGGTACGAGATCGTTGGCTACGCTCCCACTGGTTTCCTGCAAAGTTCGATCCTCGATGTTGGCATGACTGGTCATGACTGGGGCGTGATTAACTTTAACCTTCATCTGCCCGGTACCACATCTCTTGTTGTGGAGATTCGCTCAAGTAACGACTCCGCCAACATGGGCAGCTGGACCTCGGCGGATGATGGTCAGGACCTGAGCGACTACGTTACCGATGGCGAGCGGTACTTCCAGTACCAGCTATCCCTGATGACGACAAACCAACACGAGACCCCGATCTTCTACGACCTTACCATCAACTGGGCGAACCCCGATGCTCCGACCTTCGACCCCAACCACGACTACCTCACCACGCTGGAGTATAGCCAGACAAACACCATCACCTGTGGTCTGCTCGGACAGGCTGCCGACGAGGTAACCCTGTACTACCTCCCCGGCGGGGACATGGGTAGCTGGAGTACGGTCTCGATGACCGATGATGGCGGCGGACTTAGCTGGAGCCATGATCTGCCCTGGGATGACCGATTTGTCAGTGGGCTGGAGTACGGTTTCTACGCCGAGAACGCCGACGGCAGCAGCTGGTTCCCCGACGGAATGCCGGACAGCAGCTATGCCATGAAGATATTCACCTATTTCGGCTCCTTCACCTTCCCCTTCTCCCTGCCAGCGGGGAGTGAGATCAGCGATTATCGCCTGGTCAGCGCGCCGTTCTTCTTCACCGGAGGTGACGACGGCAATCCTGACTACCAGCTTGGCGATGAACTGGGCAGCTACAATCCGGCGAACTGGCGGCTCTTCGCCTGGAACAACAGCTCCGGCGACTACATGGAGTTCGACCCGTCAACGGACAACTTTGACCTTCAGGCGGGGGATGCCTGGTGGATTATCACAAAGAACGGTCTCAGCGAGCTGACCCTGACCGAGGTGGAGAGCATCCTGACCGGATTAGACTTTGGTATTGAGCTTGACGCGGGCTGGAACCTCATCGGCAGCCCCTATCTCTTCAACGTAAACTGGTCGAACTGCTACACCAACATTGATGACAACACCGAGGAGCCGCTGGAGTGGCTAAATGGCGACTACGCCACGGTAACGGAGCTTGCCTCGCTGGTCGGTTACTGGCTCTGGGCAGATACCGCCGACACCCTCTACATTCCGGCGGAGGCTGTCGTTAGTTCATCAAGACAACCGAACTCTGCAACGCTGACAGTTTCACAGCCAACAGAAAGGGTCGGAGATCGTTCACTTCCGGAGCTACGCCTGCCAGAGGTCGCTCTCTCAGCAGAGCCAACCGTGCCGCTCAGCTCCAACCTGCTGAACGCAGCCGCCACCACCAACGCTGGCTGGGGCGATGCCGAGAGCTGGCGACTCGCCTTCCAGCTTATGAACGAGGTCGGTGGCGACAGTCTTCATCGCCTGGGGGTTGACCCGACGGCGGGGAGCTACGACGACTCCCTCGAACGCCACGATCCGCCCTCCCTTGCCGGGCGACCGAACCTCTACTTCAACCACAACGGCTGGCCCCACGGTGGCGGTCTCTACTCCACCGACCTCCGCGCGCCGTACAGTGAAGGCGCGACCTGGCAGTTCTACTGCGAGGCTGAAGCCACTGCAACGCTCTCCTGGGTCGTTGAGAACGGCTGGGCGACCGACTTCATCGCCGTGATGGAGACCCCGTCGGGACGGCGCGTTGACCTGCTGGCAGCTGACTCGGTGAACCTCACCGCCGCTGAACTAAACTCCGGTCTGCCCTGTCAGGTTTTTGTGGGTACGAAGGAGTACGTCGAGGGCGAGCTGACCGGCTCTCCCCGCCTGAGCCTGGAGCAGAGCTACCCCAACCCTGCCACCAGCCTGACGCGGATTGAGTACGCCCTGCCCACCGCGGGTGAGGTCTCGCTGATGGTTTACGACCTTGCAGGACGACGGGTCGCCACGCTGATTTCCGGTGAGCAGACCGCCGGTCGACACACCGTCGGCTGGGAGGTCAGCGACATCCCGGCGGGGGTTTACCTCTACCGCCTGGAGACCAGCGAAGGCACGCTGACAAAACGCGCGGTAATAACCCGATAGGCAGCGGCAGCGCGGTGCGCATCACGGGGTTTTATGTAGGGGCCGACCTTTAGGTCGGCCCGCAGAATTGAAGCAGCCGCAAATCTCGCAAGGGGTTGAAACCCCTTGTCTTAATATCTCGTATATCTGCAGGGGTACGGCATGCCGTACCCTTTTCGTATATGATAAAGGGCGAAGACAATTCTTGGAGAATCGTTTCGCCCCTACGTCTGCAATCGAACGTCAACCTTTTACACCTCGTTTGCCGACAACCCCCGCTGGTGCAGGCTTGCCAGCTGCTCTCGCAGGCGTTCCGGCTTGATGACCCGGACATCGCCGCCAAAGCCCGCCACCCAGGAGAGCAGACTCAGCGAAGGGACGACATCGAGGGACAGATCGATCTCACCGTTGTCCCGGAGAGAGAACTGCTGGGACTCGTGAACCTTCAGGTTGGAAAGGTAGTCCGCCATGCCGGGAGCAAAGCGCAGGACGACCTCCTCGGCGTCGCCGATCCACGGACCGAAGCTGTGGCTGACAAACTCCTGCTTATCAAAGTCTTCCGGCCAGGGAAGCTCCGCTTTGCTCGGCTTGACCCTGCGAATCCGATCGAGACGGAAGCTCCGCCCCTCGTTTCTCGTGTAGCAAAACGCCAGCAGATAGACCTCGCCCCCGGCGTTCCAGAACCCCAGCGGAGCAACGGTGCGCTCCGTCAGTTCATCGTTCCATGCCGAGTAGTAGTGCATATCGAGGAGGGCGCGGCGGTTAATCGCCGAGAAGATGACCTTGTACTCCTCCCCGCAGGCGGAGTAGTCGCGGGCAATCGGCTCCTTGCCGATGTACGCCTCGGTGATCGGCTGGCTCTGCTTTTCCAGAGGTTTCAGAATCTGCCGGGCCTTCCGGGTGAGCGATTGATACGCCTCGCCGATGGGGGTGTCCCGTAGCTCGCCCAGCTTATCTTCCGCCACGAGGAGGGCGAATGCCTCACCAGCGGTGAGTCGAAACGCCTTGAGTCCGTGGTGGTTAATGAGCAATCGCCAGCGTTTTATGTTGCCGTCGGTTTCATCGTAGAGAGGAAAACCCGCTGCTTCAATATCCCGGAGGTCGCGCTGGATGGTGCGTAGATCCACGTCGTGTTCATCGGCAAGCTCACGCAGGGTGCTGCCCTGTTGCGCCGATTCCAAGGTGAGAAGAATCTTCCACTGCCGAACCATCTGGGTGTCTTTGGAGGTGTCGTTCATGGGGAAGTATCCATTTCAAAAGCGAGTATGGATTTTTGCTGAGAAGGGAGGAAGACTATCTCATTCAGCTCTTTCGTCATATACTACCTCGTAAGTCGAAAGAATACTTTCCCTTCTGTATTTGTTTGGACTGCTATCGACGCTGAGTTTATCGATCAGATCAACCTTCTTGCCGAACAGTTCCGTTAATTCCTCCTCTATGCGAAACAAATCAAAGAGGGAGATCGCCGCATCATCATCAAAGGTAACCAGCACGTCAGCATCACTGTCCGGAGAGAAGTCATCACGAAGCACCGAGCCAAAGAGAGACAGTTCGGTAATTTTCCAGCGTTGACAAATATCCACCAGCTCTCGCTCTGCGTATTTGACAGGCAGCTTAAGGTGATGAATTGTAGCCATAACAACCTCCTGAACCACAAGCGAAGCCTTGATACTTCTACGGCACTATCTGAATTGTCTCGGCGTTAATGTGAAGCAGCTCTTCGAGGATGTAGCTCGAACCACCTACGCTGACCCGTGCCGTGCCGGGGGCAAACTCACTCTTCAGGTAGAGCAGCTCGTTGGTGTGGCTGGCAAAGTGGCAGTGGACATGCCGCCCGCGCTCGGTGAGCAGAATCAGGCTGGCATTGCCCTCAGCAACAATGTTAACCTCCAGGACGGTGCCGCTGACGACCTTCTCACCCCGTGGGGTCTCCCAGCGCAGGTCCCAGCCGAAGCCCCCCTCACCGCCACTGTACTCCGCCAGCAACCGTTCCGCCTTGTCCGAGGGACTGTTCTCCATCTCTCGAACGATGGTACCCTGCAGGGTTTCGTCGCTGGTCTGGATGAGAATGTGGTAGAGGGCGTCGAGTCCCGGATCGCCGAGACGACCCAGCTCGCTGACAATCTGCTCCCGGGCAACGAAGCCGGTAACGGAATCGAAGAAGACATCGAAGAGCAGCGGAATGGCGGAAATATCGCGCAGCGCGCCGATGCCCCGAACCGATTCGAGCTGAATCTGCTCGTCCGGTGAGCGCAGCCCGGCAAGGTACGCCTCCACCGGAACCTCGCCCAGGGACTGCAACGCCCGCAGAGCCGAGCGGCGCATGTTGGAATCGGGGTCGAGGAGAATCTGCGACAGCGGCTCCAGGGCGCGGCGGTCGCCAATCCGCGCCAGCACCAGCGGCACGGCGGTACGCACCGTGGGGTCTTCCTCCTGATCCTTCATAACCTTGACCAACCCCGTCGTCGCCGCCGGGTCGCCGATTTCATCCAGCGCATTGACGATGACCAGCTTCAACGCCGGGTCGTCGGCGTACTCCAATGCGTCGATGAGGTCGAAGACGTACTCTCGCTGACCGATAAGTGCCTTGTTTTTAGCATGATCCACATCGGTAACGCTGCGGATGCTGCCTCCGCAGGCGGCAAGGGTCAGGGCAAGAACGGCGTAGCCGAGGGCAACGAGTAATCGATGAAACGAAGACATAAGACTCCTAATGCTTCTCTAATCAAATCAACCCCATTATAGACCAAACCACTCGGTTGAGGTAGTCCTTGGCTGGATTCTTCCAGATAATCGGCGGCGCGGTCTGTCATCGCCTGCCGGAGCTAACCCCACTGACCAGCAGCGGAGTTGGTTTTCTCTGCTACCGCTGCACCGGAATCTACGCAGCGGTGGCGTTGGTCGTCGTTTATCTGATTTGTCGAGAACGACTCGGCGGTCGTCTGGTTGAAAAGAGAAGCCGATGTGTTCTCCTGAGTTTCGCCGCCCTGCTGGTTGTTGATGAGCTACTGACCGCCCTGACCCTCTGGTCTCCGCCGAGCTGGTGGCGGGTACTCAGCGGTGGACTGGGCGGAGTGGCTCTCCTCCTGC
>Ga0190344_1000519_pt1 | contig 18355 bp, 15 predicted proteins | sample 48721323_MG_FD_161662 | JGI IMG/M metagenome (GOLD analysis project Ga0190344, IMG submission 161662) | Hydrothermal vent microbial mat bacterial communities from Southern Trench, Guaymas Basin, Mexico - 4872-13-2-3_MG | ecosystem: Environmental > Aquatic > Marine > Hydrothermal vents >... | reverse complement strand
CGAGTATTTGGTTTCTGTATCTGCAATTATTTGAGGTTCATATTGGAGCTGCTGAGGCTGGGGTGCGCTTGATGCCGCATCCCCATTTGTTTTTAACGTATTGTTTTCTTCTGTATGGTTTTCTTCCGTATGGTTTTCTTCTGCTTTCGGAACGCTGTCCTGAGGTGAGCCGTTTTTAGAACTGGGTTCTTCCTCCAGAGTCTCGGAAACAGGAGGTTCCTCCGGAGCCGGCTCAGCCAGGGTGAACTCCTGGTTTTTGTAAAACGAGATATTCAGAGAGTCTTCTTCTTGATCAAGGGTGTAGAAAACAGGCTCCTTCAGGTCAAAAACCATTCTGGCTATGGTGTAAGGATTTGAAACCTGAAATTGGCCTGTTCTTAACTCAATGATCCCGTATTTGTTAATAGAGCGGCTGAATGAACTTTTTGCGGTCAGTGTGTTGTGAAGGTCCACTACAAGTCGGAGAGGATTTTCAAGGACAAATACATTAGGTACGGAGCTGTCAGGCACTTCTGCTTTTATGTCAATCTTTTGATCCCCTTCAGATACCTTGATATCTCTGAGATAGACTGATGAACCCATGCCTTTTTGTATTTTTTTTCTGTTCTCTTCTGTGAGGGGATAGTTTTCAAGATGAGCCTGGGCTTGGTTGATTTCTATCACGACTGATTTGCCCTTGTTAAAGACCGTATAGGGCATCTTCTGATTCAAGTCTATAAGAATGATGGGCTTTGTGGTTTCCCTGTGAACAGCTTGAATATCCCGGATCAGAGTGCTGTTGCTGAGATCTGCCTGCAGGTTCAGATCGGATGGAAGCATATCCAATTCCAGAACGATTCTGGAATCAGGTCCGGTTGAATAAAAGGAATGGATGACGTTAAAAGGAGTTTCGGACTTTAAGGTTAGTCGGGTACTGTTCAATTCATTCTGAAGGTACAGGCTGTTTGAAAGCTGTTGGCTGTAGACGGGATATCCGCTGACAAGCGTTATAATACATAGAAAGGCGGCTGCATGTAAATATTTTTTCCCTTTCATGTTATCGCTCCTCTGGATTTATTTCTTTGGTTACATTAATAGGTCTTGACAAAGGAATTCCTCTGTTTTTTGTTTTTCGAAAGATTATCTGTCTTTCTTTGATGGTCAGTACGAAACCGTCATTGAACTGATCACCTTCATTGATTTTAAAAGGAAATCCCTGCGGGCCTCTAATAATTCCGATAAGATTTTTTTCTATTTTTAAAATGCCTATAAGGATGACATCGTCAATAGACATTTCTGAGACCGCTTTTGTGCCGGCTTTTTCTTCCGCTTCGCTTCCGGCCAGGAGGTCTCTGAAAGGGTCGCGCCGTCCTGCGGGATTATAGGTGTAAGCCTCCCTTTGGATTTGCTTTATACTGGGTTCTTCTGCTTTTTCTGGGTCTGTTTTTTCCTGGCTGTATGCAGGGGCGAGAAAAGCGGCAAACAAACATACAGATAAGATTATAAATATGGTTGTTTTTTTCATCACTTCCCCTCTTTGTCTTTTTCTTGCTGAGAAGCCTCTTCGTGGAAGACATAGGTCTTAGCCGTGGAATTAGTCCTAACCGTTAGAGAGTCTGTTTGATCCCTTAAAGCTTTTATTGAGAAATCTTCCATGGTGAACAATCTTGAGAAGTTGCTGAGTTTGCTGAAGAAGACGGCAATATTATGATAGTTTCCCGTAAGTTCCATGGATATGGGCTTTTCTGAGAAAAACTCTTGAGCTATAAGTGCTTTTGGCGTAAACCGGACGATGTCGATCCTTGAATCAAAGGCAAGCTGCTGTATCCTTCTCAATATGACGTCTATTTCTTGCTCCTCGGGGATGATGGCTTCCAGTTCGTCCAGTTGGGCGGTCATTGACTTTAATTCCTTCTCTATTTGATCCAATTCTTCTTTTTTCTGCTTCAGCATCTCTACTTCTTTTTCTGTGCGGATTCTTTCGTCTCTGATACTGGCAAGCTCGTCGTTTTGTGGCTTGTAATGGATAAAATAGAAGAGCCCTAAGATGATAAGGGCTACCAATACATAACCGTACCAGGGCCAGTCTTTCATTGGGAATTCTCCTTTACGCTTTCTTCTGTCTGGATAGGAGTGTAGGGAAGGACAAAGCTGGCGTTCATTGAAAATTCAAGATACTTGTTGTTCTTTGTCTCTCTCAATGTAGAGGATATGAGGTCCACATTTTTAAAGTATTGGTTTTCTTCAAGATTTGAGATGAAGTCAGCAATCAGATTATTGGACAGCGATTTTCCTTTAATCAAGAGGTTGTAATCTTTGAAATCAAGCTCTGTCAGCCAGACCCAATCTGGAAGATTTTTACTCAGTTCGTCCATAATGATAACGCCCACTCCCTGCCTTGATTTTAAGCGGGTTATCAGGTTTATTTTTCTGCTCAGCACTTGCTTCTGTCTTTCCAGGTCTTCGAGCTTTGTCAGTACATACTGAAGGCTTTGTTTCTCAGCTTTCGCATCCTGCAATAAGGCCTTTTCACTGTTTAATTCTCTTTTTTGGAGAAGGAAAAGAGCTCCAATCAGTATGATGACAAGAAGAAAGATAAGCATATAAGGAAACTGTCGTTTTTTTCCTTTTAGTTCAGGCTCAGGGACACCGGGTGCCTCTGACACCTCTTTTTTCCCGGGCTTTAATAGATTAATCCTTATCATGGTTTATTTTTCCGTTTTTCTTAATGCCAAGCCTGTTGCTACTCCGAAAAGAGTATAAAGCTCATCGAAGTATATAGAATCGAATTTTTTTTCATCGTATTCTATTCTCTTAAATGGATTGAGTATCTCAGTCTTGATATTGAATTTTTGTTCAAAATTGCTACGAAGGTCTTTTAATTTCGAAAGTCCTCCGCTTAAAAAGACAAAGTCGATCTTCCTTCCTGTTTTTTCGCCTGCTTCATAAAAGGAGAAGGTTTTTTCAGTTTCATCGATAAGGTTCTGGATGCTCATGTTTAATACTGTTTTGAACTGGTCAGCTTGAATATTCTGAACCGGAAGTCCCTTGATGAGTTTTTCCGCATCGTCAAAACTGATGCTCAGGTCTTTGCTGAGATTCTCGGTGAAAAACGAGCCTCCGATGGAAAGGTCTCTGAACAATTGGGGGATTCCTTTTTCTACGATGATCACATTTGTGATATTCGCACCCAGGTTTATGATAGAGATTGTTTTGTTGTTGAAGATCTCGGGATAATTGAGTTCCAGAGCATTTTGCAGGGCAAAAACATCTACTTCTATAGCATCCAGGTTTTTTCGGGCTTGATTGATAACATTGCTGTAGTTGGCGATCTTATCTTTTTTTGCTGCCACGAGCAGTATATCCAAATTTCTATCTTCTGAATAGTCAGGCGGTCTGAGAACTGCGTAGTCGACATTGGTTTCCTCATAGGGATAGGGAATGTTGTGTTTGGCTTCCCAAATGATCGATTCTGCAAGTTCTTCGCTTTCCATGGAAGGAAGGGATATCTTTTTGATGATCACAGAGTTTCCTGAGATGGAAATGGCGACATTCTTGTTCGATATTTTATTCTCATCAAAAATTATCTTAATGGTCTCTACAACCGCTGCAGAGTCAATTATGGTTCCTTCTACAATAGCGTCAGGGGGGAGAAGCTCATATCCGATCTTTTTCAATAAAAAGCTATCCTCTTTTCCCCTTACAGCTTTAAGCTCGACAGCTTTTATGGAATGAGATCCAATGTCTAATCCTACAGCTTGTTTTGGCTGTCCGATTCCAAGCATTTTTTATTTCCTTATTATAAAGTTAAATTTTGGTTTTTCTTGATTTTCCCCTTTAGTTTTTCTTCAACAGAAGGGGGGACCAATCCCTTGAGGCAGCCTCCCAAAAGGCATACCTCTTTGACCAGCTGGGAGCTCAGAAAAGAATATTCCACCGCAGGCATCATGTAAAGTGTCTCAATATCCGGAGCCAGTTTCCTGTTCATCAGAGACATCTGGAATTCGTACTCGAAATCCGAAATAGCTCTCAATCCTCTGATAACAATACTAGATTTCATTTTCTTGGCAAAGTCAACCAGAAGTCCATTAAAAGACAAAACCTTTATTCTTTTTTGATCAGGAAATATGTTTTCGATCATTTTGACTCTCTCTTTAGTCGTAAAGAGAGGGTCCTTTTTGGGATTCTTTAAAACAGCAACATCTATTTGATCGAAAATTTCTAATCCCCTTTCTATGATATCAACATGGCCATTTGTTATTGGGTCGAAGGAACCTGGATACATGGCATTTTTTTTCATGTGTTTTTATATTCACCTTTCCTGACCTGAGTACCTTATTACCAAATATATTTATCTTTGTCAAATAAATAATATTGAAATTTTTGTACCCAGTCGCCTCTAATAATAACGGATTTAGATAAATATATATACATTTATTTACTTATGTTTGTATTTATTGACTGATTCGTCAATCCTCCTTAAAGACGATGTTAAGGGTGATTTTATGTTATTTTTACTCATCTGTAAAGGTGAATTTTCCCAGGTTATTCATAAAAGCTGCTGATAACATATCTATAATCGAGCATGTTTCCTGCATTTTTATAGTGCTTGAAGAAAACCTGTGGGACTGTTTCTTTCCTTGATGCTTATACTTTTATTTAACCTGACCTATTCATAAAAAAAAATGAATGTCGTCCTTTTTTACCATTAAGCCTTCTTCACCATCGACTCGTGAATAACCAGGATCAAATCCAGGCTTTTATGGATTAGCGGAATGGTGTATCATAGTGGTGATAAAGAGGGAAAGGTAATCCGTGGATAAGAAAAAGGGACATGGCCGTTTTTTTATGAATAATTCAGGCTTATTGATAGCGCTTCTTGTATCTGCTCTTTTTATTATTTTCTGCAGGGCGGATCTAAAAAAGGCTCCGGAGAACTATGCTGACCAGAGAAAGGAAATGGTGAAAAACCAGCTGGAGAGGAGAGGTATTAGGGATGAGAGAGTCCTTCAAGCGATGAGAGAAGTCCCCAGGCATTTGTTCATAGACGAAAAGTACCGTGACCTGGCTTACGCGGATCACCCTCTTCCGATCGATGCCAAGCAGACCATTTCACAGCCTTATATCGTCGCTTTGATGACAGAGGTTGTTGAGGTAAAAAACGGAGATAAGGTACTTGAGATAGGAACGGGTTCCGGATACCAGGCGGCTGTCCTGGCACATCTGACGGATGAGGTTTATTCAGTGGAGATCATAAAGGAGCTGGCGGAAAAAGCGGATTGTACTCTTAAAGAATTAGGATACACTCATGTGCGGATTAAATGGGGAGATGGAAATTTAGGATGGGAGGAGAACGCTCCTTATGATGCTGTGATAGTGACCTGCGCTTCAAAAAGGGTGCCTCCCGCTCTTTTTACGCAGCTCAAGGAAGGAGGGAAGATGATCATTCCTATAGGAGAGCCCTCTTCTTTTCAAATACTGACATTGATTGAGAAAAAGCAGGGGAAACCATTAAAAAAAGAGATACTGGGAGTCCGTTTTGTTCCCATGACAGACAAGAAAAAGTGAAATCCATTAAAATTATGTAATTATATTGCTTTTAGACAAGACTTGTGTTACTTTTTGTTCGGTTGGTCATGATTAAATTCGGTACATCTGGTTGGCGGGCTGTTATGGGGGAGGAATTCACCTTTCAGAATGTCCGTATTGTGGTCCAGGCGATCGCAAATTACTTGAAGAAAAGATTCGATTCCAAAATTTCTGTCATAGTCAATTATGACACCCGGTTTCTTTCAGAAAGGTTTGCTTCAGAAGCAGCCAAAGTTCTTTCTCATAACAGGATCCATGTTTACTTAACAGACCGGGATGCTCCCTCTCAAGCCCAATGCTTCCAAATCATTTCCAGAAAAGCGCAGGGAGGGATAAATTTCACAGCATCCTTTAATCCGCCGGAATACAACGGACTCAAATTCAACGTCGAGACGGGAGCTCCTGCTTTGCCGGAAGTGACCGATCAGATCGAGGAGGAGATAAAATATCTTTCGGATCAGTACAGTTCATGTCCTTATTACCCGAAATCTGAATTTATTGAAGAAATAGATCTGCAGAGTGAATATCTGGGCGATATCCAAAAAAAAATCGATTTTGATGCGATCCGGAAGTCAGGAATAAAGATAGGAGTAGACCTTTTATACGGCACGAGCCGGGAGTATTTGGATGAGATTTTAGAAGAGAATCATATTTCAATTGAAGAGCTGCATGGGTACATTGACCCCTATTTCGGAGGGATAAATCCCTCCTGCAGAAGTGAAGACCTTGGGGAATTAAAAAAGACGGTCAGAGAAAAAGGCTGTCATATGGGGATCGCCACGGATTGTGATGGAGACAGGTTCGGGATTGTCGATGAGAAAGGGATGTTTGTAGATGCGGATTTAGTACTTGCCCTGCTTCTGGAATATTTGATAACCAGAAAGAAATTGAAGGGCGGAGTGGGCCGTTCTGTGGCCACATCTCATTTGCTGGATAAAATAGCGCGTAATTATAAAATGAAGCTGTACAGGACTCCGGTTGGCTTTAAGTATCTTGCGGATTTGTTTTTAAGGGGTAAGATAGTGTTCGGAGGCGAGGAGAGTGCGTGCCTTGTGGTTAAAGGCCATCTGCCCGAAAAAGATGGGATATTTGCAGGCCTTTTAGTGGCAGAGATGATCTCAGCGGAAGGAAAAAGTCTTTCTGAATTAACCACAGAATTATTCAAAAAGTATGGGAAAAGGATAAGAGAGCAGGTCAAAGTCGATTTGTCCGAAAAAATCAGACAAAAATTGGAAGAGCTGATCAAGAATCCTCCTGCTGAAGTAGGTCAAAGAAAAGTACTGAGCACACAGGATGCTGATGGGATTAAATTCAATTTCTCAGAAGACGACTGGCTGCTGCTTCGTTTCTCAGGAACGGTACCTGCCATCCGGTGTTATGCGGAAGCAGGATCAAAAAAAGAGCTTAAAAGGCTCATTAGTTCAGGATTGGGATTGATCTCATAAATGAGAAAGCAAGAGGACGGTTCTCAGGGATTCAAAAAAAGGCTCTTCACCGCAGGGATTGTTTTTTTGTTTTTTGTTCTGGTCATGGTCTCTTTTTTTGGAAAGAATGGTTTGATAGATGCATACAAAACAAAAGAGAAACAGCGGGAATTGATTGAGAAAGCCGAGAAGCTGGAAAAAGAAAAGCAGGGACTGCAGAAGGAGATAAGGGAACTCAAAACAAATCCCCAGGCCGTAGAAAAAAAGGCACGTGAGAAACTCTGGCTGGTCAAGCCGGATGAGATAGTCATCGTCAAAAAATAGAGCTAAAATCAGAGAGAAAAATCGATAGAGTCCTGAGGCTTTGTTTTTTATTTCCAAAAACGTGATGTAAAATACGGGTGTGTCCTATGGAAGGTCTGCTAAAAGAACTCAATCCGGAACAGAGGAAAGCCGTTACCCACCCCCAGGGCCCTTTGCTGATCATAGCAGGAGCCGGGACCGGAAAGACAAAAGTCCTCACTCACCGGGTCGCGTATTTGATATCTGCTAAATATGCAAGACCGGAACAGATACTAGCTGTCACCTTCACTGAAAAAGCAGCTAATGAGATGGAAGAAAGAGTCGATATTCTTATTCCCTACAGCTATTCGTTTGTTGATGTGGCGACGTTCAATTCATTCGGCGAGAGTGTTCTCAGAGATTACGGACATGAGATCGGGCTTCCCCTTGATTTCAAGCTATTGGATGAAGTGGACCAGTCTATTTTCTTCAGGGAGAATCTGTTCAGGTTTCCTCTGGATATTTACAGGCCTTTAAGCAGTCCCACAAAACATATCCAGGAAATTCTGGCGGCTATACGGAGGCTCAAACAGGAGGACGTGAAACCTGAACAGTATGTGATATTTGCTTCCGAAATGGAGAAAGAGGCGAAAGATCCCGCAGATAAAGAGACAGCTTTGAAACACTTGGAGATAGCCAAGGTGTACAGAGAATACCAGAGGATTCTTAGAGAACAGGGAAAAATTGATTTTGAAGACCAGGTGGTGCTGGCCGTGGATTTGTTCCGGAGGAGGCCTTCTCTATTAAAACATTTTCAGAATAGATACAAATATATTCTGGTGGATGAATTTCAGGATACCAATTACATTCAGTTCCAGATGCTCAGGCTCCTGGCGGGAAAACACAGAAACATCACAGTAGTCGGGGATGATGACCAGAGCATCTTTCGGTTTCGAGGCGCGTCTCTGAGTAATATTCTGGATTTCTCCAAGATGTATCCTGATACGGAGCGAGTCGTCATAAACAAAAATTACCGCTCCACCCAGGCCGTGCTTGATTCCGCCTATAAGTTGATACAGCACAACAATCCCTACCGTTTGGAAGTGAGGGAGGATATAAATAAATCACTGAAGTCAACAAAAAAACAGGAAGAGAAAAGCATATTTAAGCTTCAATTCGATACTTCATCACATGAAGCCGATAGAGTGGCTGAGATCATAAAAGAAAAAATCAAAGAAGGTTTTAGCTGCAAAGATATCGCCATTCTGGTCAGAAGAAATATGGATGCGGATCCTTTTATCAGGACTTTAAACGTAAATGAGATCCCGTTTCGTTTTTCCGGAAGCAGGGGGCTCTACTCAAGGGAGGAGGTACGCCTTCTCATATCATTCATCAAGATATTGACGGACTTTGAGGACAGCAAAAGCCTGTTCCGCCTTTCTTTGTCAGAAGTCTATGGTGTAAGCACCTATGATTTAACAAAGGTATCCAATTATGCGTACAGGAAAAACTGGCCTCTGCATAAGGCCTTTCAGAAAATCGACAGCGGCGAACTGCCGGTTGATATTTCAAGTGAATCTGTTCGGAAGATAAAAAAGATTTTTAATGAACTCCTCTATTTTGTGGAATATTCAAGCTCCCAAAATGCGGGCAGGGTTTTGTATTCGTTTCTTGAGAGGAGCGGGTATTTGAAGTCACTTGTGGAGAAAAAAGACCTTGAAACTGAAATAAAGATAAAGAATATCCGTTTGTTTTTTGACAAACTAAAGGATTTTTCGGAACTGACAGGAGATGACTCCATTCAATCCTTTGCCGAACACCTGGAACTTCTCCAGCAGGTAGGTGATAATCCGGCTACGGCTGAAGCGGAACTGGAGGAGGATGCGGTCAATGTGCTGACGGTCCATAAAGCCAAAGGGCTTGAGTTTCAGATAGTTTTTATGGTGAGTCTTATCGCTGACAGGTTTCCCGGGAGAATGAGAAAAGAAAAGATCCCTTTTCCGGATGACATTACGAAACAGCGTTCCTCAGGGGAAGAAGCTCTTCCCAGTGAAGATCTCAACAAGATACACATGCAGGAAGAGAGACGTTTGTTTTATGTGGGGATGACCAGAGCAAAAAGGGTTCTTTATTTGACATGGGCCAGGGATTACGGGGTAAAGCGGCTGAAAAAGGTCAGCCCCTTTGTTCTGGAGGCTTTGGACCTGGCCAAAGCTCCGGAAAAAACCCTCTGCTCCTCAGCAGAGGAGGAGATCAGAAGATACGCTCCCAGACATACTCAGTCTTTTCCTGTTAAAGAAGAAGAAAGAAAAGGGGTCATCAGCTTGAGCTTTTTTCAGGTCGATGATTATCTGACCTGCCCCCTGAAGTACAGATACAGGCATATTATGCGTGTTCCTGTTCTTCCTCATTACAATCTGATTTTTGGAAGAGTGATGCATGAAGCGGTTCATTTCTATTTAAAGAAGAGGATGTCAGGAGAAAGCCCCGGCATAGAAGAGGTGGTCCAATATTATAAAGACCACTGGATCAACGAAGGATTCCTTAGCCGGGAACATGAAGAAATGAAGAAAAAAGCAGGTGAAAAAGCTGTGCGCCTGTTTTATAAAAGAGAAGAGTCGTCTGGGAAAAATCCCTATTATCTTGAGAAAGAATTCAAATGGAAGGAAGGGAATGTCAAGTTTGTCGGAAGATGGGACAGAGTCGATATGCTTAAGAATGGAGCTGTGATCACTGATTTCAAAGCCACCCAGGTCAAAAACCAGGAGGAAGCAGATAGAAAGACAAAGGAGGCTGTGCAGCTGGACCTCTATGCCCTTTCCTTTTCAAAAACAGAGAAAAAAGAACTTTTAGAGACCCGGCTTCATTTTTTGGAATCTGATATTATTGGAAGAGCTTATAAAGGCGAAAAAGAAATGGAAGCCGCGGCTGAGAAAATAAGAAAGGCCGAACAGGGGATAAGAAAGGGTGATTTTCATGCTGAGCCGGACTGGCACGACTGCAGCTACTGTGAATTCAGGAATATATGTCCATCCTCCTACGCCTATTAATTTAGGGACGCTCCATAAGGTACCACCCTATATTACTGAATCCGTTGGATATTAAAACAATATTCCAGATTGTCTCTCTCTGATTTGATACACCACCGCAATCCTGCAGACGCAAGTCCCTCTATAGATCGGGTTCTTAAGAGTCAGAATAAGGGAAGATTGATTGCATTTTGATTGTAAGCCATGTATATAAATGCGGGATTTTATAGGGTGGTACCTAATGGGACGTCCCTATATTATCATTCAGGGGAGAGCCAAAACGGCATCAGCTCCCATATCACCTCATCTCTCAGCATCTGGATGGTCGAAAGCACGTCCTGTACTTTTTTATCAAACACAGGGATTTTGGATTGAGCCCTGGCCGCAAGTTTTCCGAACAAAGCATCAAAAAGGGAAACTTTTTTGGGGAGCACCACAAGCGCCACTTCTTCATCTGGAGGGATTCCTGCCATCTCTTTGGCTGTTTGTACTGCTTTTGATAAATCTCCGATGTCATCTATAAGCCCGAGCTTCTGTGCCTGGCTTCCTGTCCAGACCCTTCCTTTGCCGATTTTATCAATCTCTTCTTTTGTCATGCTGCGGTCATTAGCCGCTTTTGTAATGAAGTTATCATAAGTATCCAGAATCATCTCTTTGAGGAACGCCCTTTCTGCATCAGTGCTTTTCCTGAATGTGGTTAAAATGTCGGACTTATCTCCGAAAGAAATTTTTTCCCCTGAAATGCCTAGTTTTTCATAAAGTTTTCCCATATTGAATTTGGCAAAGATGACCCCTATGGAACCGGTTAAAGTCTGTGGATGAGCTATGATTTTATGGGCCGCCATTGAAACCTGATAGCCTCCGGAACCGGCCATGTCGGACATAGATACCACAAAAGGTTTTTCTTTTTTTGCCAGAGAGACTTCTCTCCATATGGAGTCAGATGCGACAGCAGAGCCGCCGGGGCTGTCCACGCGGAATACAATGGCTTTGATAGAGTCGTCTTTTCTGGCTTTCCTTATCCATCTCACGACGGTCCGGCTTCCCATAATCGAATAAGCCCCTTCTCCTGTGAATATGGGGCCTACGCCGTAGAGAAGTGCTATTTTTTTCCCTTTATTAAGCCCAAGCGAGGAAGGCGGTGTTTTTACATACTTGGCATGGCTTATCCTGTTGACTTTTTTGTTTTTTCCCCCTATCAAGTCCAGCAGTTCATCCTCATAGAAGACTTCATCCACAAGTCCGGCTTCCTTGGCTTGTTCCCCCTGAAAAAAGGCGTGATTAATAAGTTTTTCAAAGTCCTGTGCCGTCATTCCTCTCGCTTTTGATGCGGTTTCCACATAAAGGGAAAAAATCTCACTGTAAATGGATTCCATCATCTCCCTGTGGGCAGGCGTGAGATGGTCTTTGGTGAACATATTATAAGCGGTCTTGTATTCTTCGACCCGTTCGACCTCTGCTTCCACACCGATTTTATCCAGCAGTTTTTTCACGAACGGCACATACCCGCCTATTCCATTGATGACGAGCATCCCTTCCGGATGAAGAACGATTTTGTCGCAGGCTGTGGCAAGATAGTATTCCTTATCCAGGTCATAGGCTTCTTCGATATAGGCGTATACTTTTTTCCCTGATTTTCTAAAATCCAGCACCAGGTCTCTTATCTCATTTATTTTAGCCCAGTCAGCATCAACATACCCCAGCCTTAACAGGATGCTGTCTATTTTTGTGTCGACTTTGGCTTTGCGCATATTTGTCCAGATATCATACATTGAGAGCGGAGGCTGCTGCATGAAAAAAGCGGAAAGAAAGTCAGGATAAGATTTTTCGATAAGCCTCCCCGAGAGGTTGATCTCGAGGCAGGAGCCGGGTTTTACAGTTGGGACTTTTGCAAATTCGTAATAAAGAAAAGAAACAAAAGTAGCAGCCAGAAGAATGAAAAAAACAAGAAAGATGATAATGACATATTTACCTTTTTTCATTGAGCACACTCCATGTTGGGATTTACTGTAATATAACAGAAAAGGCAGTTGAATGTGAAATGGAAAAGCTGAAATTCATCAGGATGAGGCATGAATAATTCTCGGCGTTGATAAATGCAGGAGGAATCACTATAATATCTGAAAATCGCACAATTCAGAGTAGTGAAGGGAACTGAGATGAAAGCAATTGAAGTAGAGAACATATCAAAGCAATACGGCAGCTTTTATGCTGTAAAGAATTTGTCGTTTGATGTTCCGAAAGGAAGCGTTTATGGGCTTCTGGGCCCTAACGGAGCAGGAAAGACAACGACCATACGTATGATCATGAATGTCATCATCCCCGATCAAGGAAACATCCGCGTTCTTGGTGAAAGAATGAGAGAGGGAATGAAAAGCAGGATAGGCTATCTTCCGGAGGAACGGGGCCTTTACCCAAAGATGAAAGTGGGGGAACTTCTGGTTTTTCTGGCTGTCCTAAAGGGATTTAGAGGCCAAGAGGCCAAAAAAGGCATTGACGAGTGGCTGGACAGATTTGACTTATCCAAATGGAAAGAGAAAAAAGCGGAAGAGCTGTCAAGGGGAATGCAGCAGAAAGTGCAGTTCATAGCGACCGTGGTTCATAAACCCGAACTCATAATTCTGGACGAACCTTTCAGCGGTCTGGATCCGGTGAACACGAAACTGCTGAAGGACATCATGCTTGAGATGAAGGAAAGTGGAGTGACTATCATCTTCTCGACCCACAGAATGGAACAGGTAGAGATGATATGCGACAATATATGCCTCATAAACAAGGCACAGAGTGTTCTCAAGGGAAATCTTGCTGAGATAAAAAAGGATTACGGAAAAAATATGATCATTCTGGAATATGATGGAGAAGGCCGCAGGATCAGGGAATATTCGGAAGTAGAAAAAATAGATGATTATGGGAAATACATGGAGATAAAATTGAAGGACAGGGCAGATCCTCAGAAATTCCTGGCTTTCCTGGCTGGAAAGGTCAGGGTCGGCCGGTTCGAAATCAAAGAGCCCACCTTGAATGCGATCTTTATCGATAAAGTGGGGGAGAAAAATGAATAAGATACTGGCTGTCATCAAAAGAGAATACCTTCAGATAGTGAGGACAAAGACCTTTATATTGGGAACGGTTTTGGGCCCTGTTATCATGGGGCTTTTTATCTTCGTACCTATTCTGGTTTCCATGATGTCTGTTGGAGATCAGGAGCGTATCGGAGTGGTCGATGCCAGCAGAGAGATATATGAGGAGCTGGAAAACAGGATGGATTTTAAATTAAAGGACGGAAGGTTGAAGTATGTTCTGGAAAATTATGAATTGACGGCTGACCTGGGACAGCTTAAAGATGCTCTCAATCAAAAAGTACTATCTGGCGATATTTCCGGATACATGTACATCCCTGAAAACATCATTGAGGGAGGAACCGTTGAGTTTGCAGCGGAGAATGTGTCGGATTTTGAAAAAATCAGCAGCATCAACAAGGTGCTGAATGCGGTCATTGTTGAGAAGAGGCTAAATAAAGCCGGATTGGACCCGGAGGAAGTCTCCAGATATATGGAGGAGGTTAAGTTTGTGACCCAAAAAGTCACAAAAAAAGGAGTGGAAGAAGATACCGGAGGGACTTTTATCGTTTCCTATATTCTGGTGCTTATCCTCTATATGACTCTGATCTTCTACGGGCAGCTTATTCTGAGAGGCGTTATTGAAGAGAAAAGTTCCCGTGTGGTTGAGGTCGTGCTTTCTTCGCTGAAGCCTTCTCAGCTTATGGCAGGGAAGATACTGGGGATCGCGGCTGTAGGACTTACTCAGTATCTTATATGGGCTGTTTTCGGAGTGGTTCTTACTTCCTACAGCAGCTCTCTTATGAGCAGCTTTTTCCCTCAGGCCTCCGGATTTAAAATCCCTTCGATCCCTATGTATGTATTTGTCTATTTTGTGGTCTTTTTCATACTCGGTTATTTTTTATTTTCCACACTCTATGCGGCCATTGGCTCCACTGTCAATTCAGAAAAAGAAGCCCAGCAGCTGGGGACTCCTTTGACCATGATGCTGGTCATTCCCATCCTTCTGATGATGTTCGTGATGCGTTCGCCTGACAGCACACTATCAATCGTGCTTTCATTGATCCCGTTCTTCTCTCCTATTCTCATGCTTCTCCGTGTCTGTGTTCTGCTTCCTCCTTTCATAGAGATTTTGAGCTCCATTGTGCTGCTCATCACGACCACTGTCGGAATGATCTGGATTACCGGAAAGATATACCGGGTAGGGCTTCTTATGTATGGAAAGCGCCCCAGCTTACCTGAAATCATCAAATGGGTAAGGTATAAATAACTTTATTGGCCGTTTGCGGCAGGAGAGCCTCCCAAAAACGCTCAGCCGCGGCTTATATGTACAGTGCGGCGGCCATGGCTTTCAGTTCCGTATCTGTGGTTTTGAATTCTCTAAGATTAAAGAGAGCTTGAAAAAATGACGGGCAGCACCCTTGGCTCGTGAATAATTCAGGATAGTCAATTTTTCTAGAGGCCTATGATATAAGGAATTCATGTTTTGGGGAGACCGGTTTTTTTACCTTGACCTTTGATGGCATATTTGATTAAATTTTGGTTGCTGTGGATGCCCAAGAGAAGCAGAAAGACATTTTGATATCCTGGAAAGAAATTGCAGATTATCTGGGCTTCGATGTGAGGACTTGCCAGAGATGGGAAAAGGATTCCATGCTTCCCGTGCACAGGTTCATCGATTCATCAAAGTCCAGAGTTTTTTCCTATAAGCAGGACCTCGACGCCTGGTTTGAAAGAAAAAATCAAAGCGAAATCAAGAACAGGAGGAGATATCTTTTTTTTCTTGCTCCTGTCCTAGCCCTTGTTTTGATCTTTATTTTTTTGATACGGCCGCAAATGCCTAAAAACCCCCATGATTTCAGGATCGAGGGATCAGAACTGGTGGTGCTGAACAAAAACCGGAAAGAGATCTGGCGCTATGATACAGATATAAGGGGCCTTCAGGATGAAGCCTTTTACTGGAATCACTTTCAGTTCAAAAGGAGAGGAAGAGGAAAGCGTCAAATGGATCTGCCCCTTATAATGATAATCGACTTGAATCGCGACGGCAAGAATGAAGTCTTGTTTGCACAAACTTCCGTTGATTACAATTATGCTCCAAGCAGGCTTTTTTGCTTCAGCAGTAAAGGGGAAATAAGATGGATTTTTAAGCCAGGACGGAAGATGATTTTTGGCGAAAAACAGTACTCATCTAAATACAAAATACGTGGGTTTAAGGTTGCTGACTTTAATAAAGACAGGCCGCCTGAAATATTGGTGATATCTGATAACATAGATATGTTTCCCACACAGGTTGGGGTTCTCGATAACCAAGGCAGCTTACTGAGGGAATACTGGAATTCAGGGAGGATCGAAGATATTTCTTTTTGGGATCTGGACCTGGATGGAGAGGAAGAGATCCTGATGGCCGGCTGCAACAATGAATATGATAAGGGCTGCCTGATTGTGTTGGAGCCTGATTTTACAAGCGGAGGCTCCCCTCAGACAGGCTATTACAAATCTCCCGGACTCACCCAGGGAGCGGAGAGGCGGTACATTCTTTTTCCAAGCACAGATATCGGCAATTCAACATTCATTCGCGACCCTGTCTACCAGATTCAAATTATGGAGGGGGAAACCATATCCATTGAGACCAAATCAGGCCTTTTTTTTGAGTTTGATTTTAATTTTGTGCTTAAGGAGATCCGGTTCGCAGACCAGTTTGAAAATCTGTATCGTGAGGCTTATGAGAAAGGCATGGTCAGTGAACAATTCAGCCCTCATGTCATGGCTGAGGTCAGAACCAGACTGTTCCCTGAGGTCCTTTATTGCAACGGAGAAGACTGGATTTCCAATCCTTTAATGGCCAAAAACAAATCCTCTGCCAAAGAGAAGGGGCACTGATAACTCCCTTCAGAGAAAACCAGCCTCTATGATGAACGAGCCGAGGTTATAGAGAGCTTACTGAATTTCAAATCGGAATTTATTTTTTTCTAAAAAAAAGCTTGACAAATCAATTTGAATGCGATACTAACTAAATAGTTAGTTAAAAAAGTGCAGGACAATGAGTGCTGAAACGGACGGCAGGAAAAAAAGCCGGGCTAAAACCCGGGAGAAAATTCTCAAGGTAGCCACAAAACTCTTTGCCAGAAAAGGATTTGACGGAGCCCGGGTGGATGAGATCGCTCAAAAAGCAGGAGTGAACAAGGCCCTCATTTATTATTATTTTAAAAGCAAGGAAGAAATCCTGGAAGAGATCATGAAGGTGTTTCTTGAAGAATCTCTCCGGAGAAAGAAAAAAATGATGGAAAGGCACGTGCAAATAGACAAAAAAGAACTGATCCGCCTATCCATCGAGAGAATCTTTGATCTGTATAAAGGCAATGAGGATGTGCTGCGCATCATCATTACTGAAGAGCTCAAATCAGAAAAAAAGCAGTGGCCGCTTTTTCAAGTGCTGGACATGGGACTTGCAGAAGGATTAAAAATGGCACAGGATGTGGGGCTTGGAATCAAGAATAAAGATAGAATAGTCAGGGCTGCCTTCTATTTCGGTTTTGTTCCCATCGCATTTTTCACGCTGCTCAAGGATGAATGGGCCCGCTACTACAACTCAGATAAAAACAAGGATCAGAAAGAGTTCATCGATATCCTGAAGAAAACATATGTGCGGTTTCTTCTTGAGGAGCTTAAGGGATGATTTTCTTCAACAGGTATTTAACCGGATGTTTCCGTACGGGAAGGAGTTTGAAAAAATGAAAAAAAAGACATTCTCTGTATGCCTCATGGCGCTTGTCCTCTTTTTCCTCATTACGCCCGAAGCTAGGGGTGACGTTGACCTTTTCGGCTATTATGAGGCCCAGGTCATGGGCGCAAAGGTCAAAGACCGCTTTTGCCAGCTCTTTGCCAATAAGCTGAGAGTGGACTTCAAGGCTGACCTCTCTTCCAGCGTATACTTTGCCGCCAATTTTGATTACATCACTTATCACGGGAAAAAGCAGTGGAATATTCTGGATTTTCTCTCTTCCGATATCACCTCAAAGATCCCTGATGCCCTCAAATCCCTGTATGTGATTCCTTTTTCCGACCGCAACTTTCTGGACAATGCGTATATGAAGCTTTCTTTTAAGCTGTTTGACCTGACCCTGGGCAAACAGCAGATCTCTCTGGGTACAGGCTATGTCTGGAATCCTGTGGATGTTTTCAATATCAAAGACATTCTGGACCCCACCTATGAGCAGCCAGGCCACAATGCCCTCCGCGCTGATGTGCCCATCGGATTGGGAAGCACACTAACAGCTCTTTATTCACCTGGAGATGAGTGGAAAAGGTCAGCCAAACTGCTTCAGTTCAAAACACGCATCTCCCGTTTTGACTTTGCGGTGACCGGCATAGAAAAGACATGGGTCTTTCATGACTATACTGTGTTTGACTTGGCTCAAATGAATTTTCAGGAGCTTCCGGAGAAAAGGCGTCTTCTTGGCGTCAGCACCGCCGGAGAGCTGCTGGGTCTGGGGGTATGGGCCGAGTATGCCTATAACTGGATGGAGGAGACCGATGATTTCTGCGAACTGGCAGCGGGCGCGGATTACACCTTTGATTTTCAGACTTACTTTCTCATTGAGTACTTTCGGAACACTTTGGGAAAGAGCGATTACAGAGATTACACCCTTAATGACTGGATGCGCAGCTTTGCCCAGGAGCAGAAGGCGGTTTCCAGAGACCAGGTCTATTTTTTGATCCAGCATCCGGCCACAGACCTTATGACAGTGGGGATGTCCGCCATCTGCAGCCTCTCGGACCACAGCCTGGCGCTTGTGCCCACGGTCATGTATTCCTTTTCCCAGAATGTGGATATCTATGCGTATCTGAATTGGAACACGGGCAAGGAAGGGACTTACTTTGCCAACACCATGGGCAACGGCGGATTTATCAGGGTGAGGGTTTATTTTTAGTCATCTGGATTATTCACAAGTCGAGGCTGTTGCGGATGCGAGGCGCAGGGTATGAAGCT
>Ga0190344_1000518_pt1 | contig 18362 bp, 25 predicted proteins | sample 48721323_MG_FD_161662 | JGI IMG/M metagenome (GOLD analysis project Ga0190344, IMG submission 161662) | Hydrothermal vent microbial mat bacterial communities from Southern Trench, Guaymas Basin, Mexico - 4872-13-2-3_MG | ecosystem: Environmental > Aquatic > Marine > Hydrothermal vents >... | reverse complement strand
CCGAGCGGGATACGGCGGGTGGATTCGCGCGACCTGGAGGCGTGGTTGATGCGGTGCAAGGCGGGGCGGGTGGATTTGTGAGGGGGAAGATGTCACCACGGAAGGCACGGAAGGCACGGAAAGGTAGGTGCAGGATGAGTGTGGTCTATGAGATGTGTCCGCCGGAGGTGCAGGGGACGGTCCTGGCGGCGATGAAGAAATACCATAAAGAGCTCCACAAGGTGGGGGTGACGGTCATCTGTCTCTTTGCGGATGCTGGGACGGATGAGCAAGGCAAGCCGAATCCATCTATCGTCAAGGGCGGCGTGAAGTATGCAGCGATGATCAGCAAGACGAATACGAAGCTCCGGGCAGCTGGCGCGGCTGATGCACTCATGGAGATTGACAAGGCGCTGTGGGGCGAGCTTCCCAAGGCATCACAGATAGCGCTCTTGGATCATGAGTTGCAGCACCTTGCGCTCAAGTTGAGAAAGGACATGAACCCGGAGCTGGATTGCTGTGAGCGGCCCAAGCTGGAGATGCGTCACCATGACTGGCATCTCACTGGGTTCAAAGCGATCGTGGACCGCCATGGCATGGCGGCCATTGAGACCATCTCCATGACGCAGTTCCGCATGTCGGAGCCTGGTCAACTGATGTTCGACCTGGACCTCTCTGCTAAAGCTACTGCCGTACTCAAATCCATGGATAAGGCGGCGGCATAATGCGGCCGGCGGAAGATCGGATTGAGCGGGGGCTGTGGTGGGATCGGGCGTGGTCTCTGGTTGAGGGGTGTACTCCTGTCAGTGAGGGATGCCAGCGGTGTTGGTCCGCGGATGTTACCCACAAGCGGGCACGGCAAAGCGGTACGGCCATCGTGGCGCGGTATGGCGGACTGACGAATGGTGCCGGTGTGTTCAATGGCGAGGTCCGGTTTATGGCCAAGGATCTGGCCAAGCTATTGGGGCATGGGAAAAGCTATGTGTGGTCGGTCTGGAATGACCTTGCGCATGAGGGCATTACCCTTGACCAGATAGCGCTGGCGTTCGGGGTGATGCTGGCGGCTCCACGGCATCGGATTGTGGTATGCACCAAACGGCCGGACCGGTTGCCACGCTTCTTTGAGGAGTATTCCCCGACGCGGTGCTTCCAGATGTGTTTGGAGGATGAGACGGTCATCAATCCCAAGACCGGTCAAACCCTGGGAGAGAAGTATGCCCGGAGCCATCCCATGTTGAGGGATCTCCCCTTACGTTGGCCGCTCCCAAACGTAGTGCTCATGACCAGCGCCGAAATCCAAGAGCATGCCAACGCACGTATCCCGGCGCTGTTGGAGAGCCCGGCCGCGTGTCATGCGGTTGGCCTGGCTCCCCTCCTGGAGCCTGTCGACCTCACGCCTTGGGCCGATCGGTTGGGCTGGGTGACAGCGGAGTGCGAGAGCGGCAAAGACCGGCGTCGGGTGGACCGTGCCGCGTTCCAACAGGCCCTCGACGTATGCCAGGCGCACGGCATCCCCTTCTTCCTCAAACAGATGGATGACTGCTGTGGCCGGATAGACAAACTCCCTTATTACGTTGGCGGCCGCAGGTGGGATGAGTTCCCGGGAATCTAACCACGGAAAACACGGAAGGCACGGAAATGGAAACGAGACGAGAGAAGAGTGAACTCCCTTGTTCTGCGCCCGAATCGGATTCATTCCTTGAAATCGCGGCAGAGCTTACGAACCCCGCACAATGGGCCGCCATGATGCTGACAAAGGTAGGGCGGCCCGGCATTACACAAGGGGAGGCGATGCAACAGGTTGAGGCCATTGTGCAGAAGGCGATAGCATTGTCGCAGAACGCCTGAAATGAGAGGCGGGTAATCCCGTACTCTCTATTTCTTTGTTCGATTCTGGATTATACGGAGGAAATGAAAATGAAACTATTGAAAGGCGACTGCCTTGAACGGATGAAAGAGATTGAGAGTGGGTCTGTTGACATGGTGATGACATCCCCGCCGTACAACATGAACTTGCGAATCAGAAACGGGAAGTATTGCTCCCGCCAAATTGTGAAAGAAATCAGCACGAAATATGAAAATTTCTCGGACAACCTCCCGATGGACGATTACTTTGAGTTTAACAAAAAAGTCCTATCCGAGTGCCTGCGCGTTTCAGACCTTGTGTTCTACATCGTGCAGTTCTTGACGGGGAACAAGCCTGCGCTGTTCCGTCTCATCGGAGAATTTTCAGACAAGATGAAAGAGTTTATTGTTTGGGATAAAGCTACCGCTCAACCAGCGATAGGCGGCGGAGTGATGAACAGTCAATTTGAAGCGGTGCTTGTGCTTCAAAATTCAGCTCCAGAATCACGCTCGTTCAAAACAGCGCAGTTTGGGCGAGGGACTCTTTCCAATGTGTGGAAGATTAAGAGGGGGAGGAAGATTGACAAATCACACGGCGCTGTTTTCCCGATTGATCTAGCTGAGCGGATCGTGGGCAACTTCTCGAACGAGGGAGCAACCGTGCTCGACCCGTTCATGGGAACAGGAACAACGGGCGTTGCGTGTGCGAATCTGAACCGAAACTTCACGGGCATTGAGATGGATGAAAATTACTTCAACATCGCACAAACTCGAATTGAAGAAGTAGTTAAATCGAACGCCACCCATGACGGGCGGCGTACTCGCCGTACCGTCGATGGAGTTGTTGGGCAAGGAGGTTCAGATGGGAGTGGATGCAAAAGACTTGGTTGATGCGCTGACGCAAACGAACGGCAATACGGTGTATGTGCCGGAAGCCGTTGCATTTGACTTCGTGGACTCGTGCCGCAAGCGGCGACTCCGCGTGAAATGCACGATGGTGTTTGGCGGGCAAGGCGTGGTGAAGATCACTATGCCCAACAAATAAATGAGCGGCGGTATTCCGTACGCTCGATTGCCGGTTGGGTTTCCTGATCGGCGGAAAGGAAATGATGGCGATTCGGAAGGCATACGAGATTTCGTGCGACGGATGCGGTAGCGGCGAACCCGTCCACGGAAACCGCAGAGAGCTTGAAGCGCATGGCTGGATTTTCGTGGGCGAAAAGCATTTCTGCTCAACAGAGTGTGCCAAGAAGTGTTCTAAACCCAACGCCACCCATGAGCGGCTTACGAAAGAGAAAACAGAAAAGAAAAGAACAAACACAACAATAAGGAGATCCAATGGCAGACTTTAACTCCGTAGTAATGGTCGGCAGGCTCACACGCGAGCCCGAACAGAAATATACGGCATCAGGCATGGCGCTCGTGAACTTCGGTATCGCCGTGGCAGATGGCTATGGCGACAAGAGAAAGACGCTGTTCGTCGAGGTGACGGCATGGGATAAGACCTCTGAGGCGTGCGCACAGTATCTCAACAAGGGCAGCAGCGTGCTTGTATCAGGCAAGTTGAGCCTTGATACGTGGGAGAAGGACGGGCAAAAAAGGAGCAAGCACTACATTACGGCGTTTAACGTGCAATTCTTGGACCCTAAGCCGTCCCGCGACTCCGAAGGCCGCGCAGAGGGGGCAGAGAACTCGTTCCCGGCTCTCAACAGCGGCGTGGTCGATCATGCCGACGAGAAGGATGAGAACGTGCCTTTCTGAGCTTGACTTTCTGGCGCGGTTGTGGCATGGTGCTCTCAACAGTGACGGGTACAGCATGAATCATTTGGCTACAATCAGGGTGATCCGGTCGGTAGACTTTCTAAAGTCCCCGCGCTGTTACGGTGATCCCTGTGCGTAGTCTTTCAACATGGAGTACAGCCCATGAACAGCAAAGCATTCGCAGCGCAATATAAAGACGCACGGTGGCAAAGGAAGCGCCTTGAGATAATGGAGAGGGATAAGTTCACATGTCATATGTGCCGCAAGACTGCCGATGATGGAATAACGCTCAATGTTCATCACTCTCGATACATCAAAGGGAAGAAGCCTTGGGAATATGAGAAGTGGCTCCTAACAACACTCTGCGAAGACTGCCACCGGCATCAACACGGCTGTAAAGAGTTGATTTTGGAGGCCATAGCCAAGATGGGCAAGAGAGAGATTGAGGGTCTGGTTAACATGATCCACTGTAGCAGCCTTCCAAAGTCTCTATCAGAAATGTCGAAAAATGGCTGTATACCCGACGATGCGCTTGCTCTCTCGATCAGATCAATTCGCAGGTCGTACAGTCACGGAAGAGAGGATGCGGCATGACGGGCTACACGATCCGGAACTGGCGAGAGTACCAGCACTACAAAGACCGTAACCCGCCATGGATTAAACTGCATTACGAACTGCTTTCTAGCAGGGATTGGGTAATGCTGGACGATGCTGGCAGAGTGCTAGCAGTTGCTTGCATGTTGCTAGCAAGCAGAAATGACGGTATGGTCCCTGATGACCCTGCATACGTTAAGCGCGTTGCCTACCTGAACAAGAAGCCCAACTTCGCGCCCCTTGTAGATTGTGGATTCCTTGTTTCAGACTCCCCCCTCCCTACACCCTCCCCAGAAGAAGAGACAGAGAACAGAGACAGAGACAGAGACAGAGACGCTAGCGCCTCGCTAGCATCCGCTTGCAAGCGCCCATACGGGGAGTTTCAGGGTGTCAAATTAACAGATCAGGAATACATTAAGATCACAGAGAAACAGGGTGAGGAACGACTGATCAAGGGAATAGCCATACTTGATGACTACATGCGCTCAAAAGGGAAGCGGTACAAGGACCATTACGCAGTCCTGAAGGAAACATCATGGGTGTGGACAAGGGTTGATGAAACAACAGGACAAACAGGACGCCAACCGGGAGAACTATAATGCCGCTGTACTCACACGAATGGGCAACACTGCTGAAAGATTACTGGCCTAGCCAGAAGCGTGTCTACACCGAGTCTGACGCAGAACGATGGGAGAGAGAGCTTGAGCGGTTTATACCGAGGGATGAGCACCTTGACGAGAATGAGTTATCCGAGACCATCCGCGACATCTCAATGAGCGAGCGCAGCAAGTATGCGCCAAGCCTGAAAGAGTTTAGGATAGCGTTCTTCAGGCGCAGGAAGGCGACCAATGGCGATTGTGAGCCGCCTGTAGAATCGTGCGCACTATGCGAACACACGGCGGGATGGATGAGCTATTTCCCTTATCTCGACGTGCAGGACATGAACACACACACCGACTACATGAGCGCATACTGTCAGGCCATACCGTGCAAATGTTCGGCAGGCGACAAGGCAATGGGCTTTGCGCCATACGACAAAATGGACGACGAGAACATTGCGGCAGTGAACCGCAAGCGCGATATAGCCGTGCGCCAAAGCCAGCGGGTACTGCAAATAGGGATTGAGCAGGCAAAACCATAACGGCGCACAGTCGCGCATAACGGCGAGGTGAAGGATGAACAGAGAGACTAGCGACAAGCAGTACTTGGGAATCTTGGAGCTCTCAAAGTCCCGCGTGCGGTGCGACAACTGTGGGCACCCCGCATGGATGCACCGCGAGACAATGGGTTGCCGGTGGTGCAGCAGCGAAGAGATATGCGTGTGCATGGGGTTTGTGCATAAGCGGCGAGGCAAGGCTTGACAGGCGGAAATAATCCTGTTATGAAAGAAGCGCAACAATGAGTAATGATTATGAAAAACCGTATGTGCGCGTGACAATGAGCCTGCCGAGGCACTTGGTCAAGCGGGTTGATGAGCTTGGAAAGCGGTTGATACGCACGCGCAGCGGCATGGCATCATGGTTGATGCAGAAGCAACTTGGAATGATTGGCGACGCGGAAGTGCCGCAGGATATTGAGGAGGCCGACAATGACTGAAGAGAAAAAGCCGGACACGATAGCGGTAGCGCAGCGGATTGAGGCGGACGCGCTGGCGGAACACTACGACTGCCACACCGCTTTGCGGTTTATGTCCATGGAGCTTGCGAAGGAGCGCGAGAAGTCGGCGCACTGGATGAGCGAGGCGATGAGCATAGCCAAGACGTGTAATGCGGTTGAAAAGGCTATGTACGACGCTATAGAAGCGCCAAAGGGGGTTGTGCCGACGAGGGCCGATGAGTTCTATGATCCATACCACGACCCGAGGGTTGAAGTTAAGGTGTGTGAGCGGTCAAAGGAGGCGCACTGATGTCATATCACAAGAACGACGAGCTACGCAAAGACTACAAGGCCACGCTGAAGATCACGCGAGCAGGCGGCAAGTTCCTTGAGGCGCTTGCGGCACAACTCCAGAAGCGCGGCAAGGTCAAGCAGGTGCGCAACAAGAACGCGGCTATGCAGTGCTGCATTGACTACGCGGAGGCGGGCAAGAAGGAGTTTGGCTGGGACGAGGTGATCGACGGATGAACAAGCACGCGGACTACAAGGCGAGGGTGAAGAACATGCTGCCACACATTATTGCTTTACTATCAACGGCGATAGCATTCACCTTCTCGCAGGCGGTAGGCGACGGAACAAGCGTCGAGGCATTAATTTATGCGATTGGTGCTATCGGTGGAGTCACAGCTGGCGCACTGATTGGCAAAGACATATGAGCGCCCCCACCGCAGAACAGCTCCTCAAGTGGCCGATGCACTGCACAATGGCCGAGCAAGCGCCGTTATGGGTGCCTGACATGCCGCTGTACGACTGGCAGCTTGAGACGCTTGTGGCGGCGCAGCAGTACCATTCGAGGGCGGTTATCAGCTCGAACAATGAGAGCGGCAAGACCGCGTGCGTAGCTCCAGCCTTTCTTTTCGCAGTCATGGCGGCATTCCCCGGCGCGTACTGTTACGCAACAAGCGCGTCAGAGCGGCAGGTGATGGAGCAGCTATTTGAGAACCAGCTTATCCCTCGCGCAGAGAACATGGGATGGCAGATCAAGCGCGGTGACGGCAAAATCATTGCGCCAAACGGTTCGCAGTGCATGTGCTACAAATGTACGCGAGCGGAGAACGTTGAGGGCTTCCATGGCTACATGGATTCCACCATGATTCCCGGCAAGACCATCTATCGCCCTGTTGCGTACTTCATTGACGAGTGCAAGGGTGTTCACAACGACGTTGAGTTTGCTGTACGGCGCATCGACCCCGACTTCATGCTTGGCACGTCCACTCCCCCGCTGAGTCAGACAGGATGGTTCTTTGAGGCAATCGCCCCCGACCACCTCGACAAGATGGTGCGCGAACGGCAGACAAAAGGGCTTGGCGCGATCCCGTTTCCCCAAAACCACTACAAGCCAAACCCGCTCTACGACTTCCCCGGCGAATATTGGACATACCGCCGAATCGTGGACTGGAATCAGTGCCCTCACTTGCATACGCCCAAGAAGCGCAACGAACGGCTGAACATCGAGAAGCGGTACGGCAAGAACAGCCCATACGTTCAATCCATGCTCTACGGCAACTTCTCCCCTTCCGGCGAAGGCAACAACATCTTCTCGCCAGAGGACATAGAAGGGCTCAAGCAGTCCATGATGGGGCACAGTGACTTCAAGCCCCTTGTAGGCGACACAAGGGCCTCAGGGGACGCCTCACAGGGCGGCGACAGCATGATACTGGGTGTGCGCAACGGGACAGACGTACTCTTGCAGGACGAATGCGAGGAGGACCGCACAGGGGCACAGGCCGAATACTGGGTGCGCGTGCTCAAGCGCCTGAATATCCAGCCGTGGCAGTTCACCATTGACGGGGTAGGCGTGGGCAAGGATATAGCCGACGTGATGGAGGATTCATTCGACTTCAAGGGCATTGTGCGGTTCATGTCGAATAACGCGCCATTGGTTGACTATGCGTATTTTGATAGGTATACGGAGATATTGTTTGCAATACGCGAACTTATCCGGTGGAAGGTTGTCCGGCTGAAATGGAGCGAGAACCTTATCCGCGACTGCCGGGACCGCTGCTATGTCGAGATGCCCAACGGGAAGATCAAGGCAGAACCGAAGCCGCAGCACCGGAAAAGGCTGAATTACTCCCCTGATTGGCTGGATATGCTGATTTACCTGTTCAACGACTTCAACTTTGGCGCAATACGCAGGGGCGACTTGCTGACAAGGCCCGACGCGCCGCCGCCACCGGAAGAGAAGTGGCAGTTCAAGACAGACCCCAACGCGGTACAGCGTACAGGCGCATTGCTTGGGCTGAAGAAGCAGGAGAAGATGCAACTCAAGAAAGTGAGGCGGTGATGAGCGAATATCAGGGCGTCAAATTCACGGTTCAGGGCACACCTGTAGCCAAGGGCAGGCCGAAGTTTGCGCGTAGGGGCAAGTTCACGGTCGCTTATACGCCCAAGAAAACCGTCAATTACGAAACGCTGGTCAAGTTCGCGTTCATTCAGCATGTTGGAGCCGACTTTAAGCCATTCGATTGCCCCTTGATACTCCGCGTCAACGCCTACTTTCCCCGCCCTAAATCGCATTATCGCACCGGCAAGAACGCAGGAATCTTGAAAGACTCAGCGCCACAGCACATGACAAACAAGCCAGACTGGGACAACATCGGCAAAATCACAGACGCGCTAAACGAGGTCGCATTCACAGACGACAAGCTGATTGTCACTGGGATAGTATCAAAGCATTACAGCGACCGCCCCCGCTGCGAGGTCGAGATAGACCCTATCGCCACACCGCATTCAGGCTAATTTCGCGTTCTGATATGTTTATGCTTGACTTTCTCGCCAAAGTGTGCCTACCATCCGCGCACGATGTTAGGAAAAGACGGCCAGTTAGATCAGGATACGAAGTCTTACCATTCCGCAATGGAGGTGTATCTTGAGCACGCCGAGCATCAATGGCGACTCGCAAGCCGCCTGATTCAGTTCTGGCGCGGCAAACTCCCCTCGCAGCTTGACGGCACATTCAGCAAGATCATGCTCAATGTCGGCTATGCGATGGCGCAGGAGCGTATCCCCAAGTTTCTGGATAATCTCGTTGGCGGCGACAAGATATTCACGCTTACCGCCGAGAACCCCGTTGCCGAGTTTCTGTCAGATCAGGCCGAATCATGGCTGAATCACGAGTACCTTGACGAGTCGCGCATCAACATCCGGTCAAGCATTTGGGCCACGCTTCAGTCCGTAGTCACGGCGGGCACCGGCTTCAGAATGCCGTATGTGACGCACTCCAAGGACGAAAAGGGCACATGGCAACCGCTTCTGTGTAACCGTGACGTTGACTTCTTCCAGATCCTCCCCGCGCCCAACTCCGGCATAGTCAACCCAATGGACCGCTATTCGGACGACGCGCTTGACGGTTTCTTCTTCTTCGACTGGTGGAGCGACGACCAAATCAAGATGCTTTCGCGCTACAAAGGCTACCAGAAGGCCGACGCAGAGGCGTGCCTAGCCTCACACCCCGACTCGCACGGCGAGATGCAGAATGAGTACGTGGACAAGTATCAGGTGCTTGCAGGCGTGAGTTTGGGGCAGGGTTCATCCGATTGGCGCAGGCGTATGCAGGACGTTGGAGCGACCCCCGGCAAGAAGAATGGCCCAATGGGGCGCAGGCGGGTAGCCGTATGGTTCAAGCGTGATGGCATGGAAATCTACGCGCAGGACTATTTCAAGCTCTACAAAGGGCCGAATCCCATGCCGAACCGCCTCTTGCCGCTCGAAGTGTGGAAGGCGATACCCGACTTTAACAACCTGTACGGCATATCCGACCTTGAGATGAACGAGGACATTCTTCACGCATTCCTGATGAACTTCAACTTCCGCATGGACTATCTCACGCAGGTCATGTTCCCGGCGAAATGGATACGCGCCGACGTGATGCAGGGGCGCTCACCCTCAGAGTTTGACTACACACAGAACGCCGTACATGAGTTCCCGCAGACCAACGCACGCTTTGACGACATGATTCATTACGACCGTATGCCCGAGATCACCCCACAGACGTTCATGGAGGAGGACCGAATCAAGATGGTCCTGCAAATGGTGTCAGGCGTGTCCAACTACTCACGCGGTATGCCGAGCCAAGGCACCATCGAGAACCGTACGGCCACCGGCATAACAGAACTTATCCAGCAGGCGGCAGGACGGCAGACGGCAGAGAGCCTTGCGCTTGAGGAGTTTGGTCTACGTCAGGGCGGCAGACTTATGCTCGCTTTGGGCGAGAAGCACATTCACCGCGACCTGTTTATCCGCTTGGGGCGTAATGAAGGCGGTTTCCAGTGGACTACTATCGAGGCGGAAGCCCTTGCCGACCAATACACGGTTCACACGCACGGCACGCGGCATATGTCCAACCGTGAGCAGCAGTTCCAGAAGTACATGGCGCTCTACCCGCTATTCAGCCAGAGACCCAACGTGGACCAGCAGAAACTCGACGAGGGACTTGCAAACGCAGCAGGCATTGACAATGTTGACGAACTGTTGCCCGCGCCGGAAATCGGTATAGCCGGGGCAGCAGGCGCAGAGGGCGGTTTGTCCGGTCCAGCGGCCACACAGGACATCTCGCAGCGCACCAGAGGGATGCAGAATCGCAACACGGTACAGGCAGGCGGAAATAAACAGTTGCCAGCCAATGCCGCGTTTTGATATGGATGAGTCATGGCAATTAGCATAACGGGAAGAACGGCAGCAGAATTAGGGTCAGGCGTTGAGGCGCTTGACAAGCAGATTGAAGGATTAAAGGCCGAACATGCGGTACTTGAAGCAGATTTGGCAGGGTTTGAGTGCGATGGGTACGACCACTTCAAGGAAAAGGTGCTTCCGCGTGAGTTGGCGCGACTTGATAAATTGCGCCGTACAAGAATTGAGCCAAGCGACACACCCGCACAGGAGCGGATACACGGCCAGCAGACAGAGTGCATGTTGCTGATGAAGTCGAAAGAGGCTATCGAGAACAATTTGAAGGCTTGCATGTTAAACATTCTAGGCAAAACACGGGAACGGGACGGCCTACAGGCCAAACTAAACAGAAAGCGGGATAGTCATGGGTGACGAAGCAGCACAGGCGGCAACGGATACGGGAACTGGGGCACAAGGCGGCGACGAGGGGCGGGAATACCTGTTCCCATCATCGGGCGAAACAGCAATTTCCGAGGCGCTGAGTGGCGCTGAGGCGAACAAACAAGAGTCAACCGCGCAATCCACGGCCAGCGAAGCGGAGGCGGCGCAAGCTGCAATCGACGCTGCGAATGGTGAAGGCGATGGCGCAAAGGCGACAAAGGACGGCGACACGGCTTCCTCTGAAAAGGGACAAGAAGCCAAGAGCGATGAAAAAGCAGCCCCGGAAGTAAAAGCCGAGGACATTCTTTCTCATCTATCGCCCACAGAGTTGCCCGAGCAGAAGGTGGCAAGGCTGGAACGGGATTACTCTGCCAGTTCCAAAGAGGCTTTGCGGCTCAAAGGTGTCAACGAGAGTCTGCAACAGACGCTCAACGACCAACAGATTGAGCTTGTAACCGACGCTGAAGGCAAAGTCATTGGGCTTGCTCCTGCAAAGGGGTATTTCAAAGACGGCGCAAAAGCCGAAGTCAAGTTCGACAGCCTGAGCGACGACGTTCAGGAGTTGATCGAGAGCGACCCGCAGGCATTTGTTGACAAGGTGTTGGATAAGGCGAAGAGCAGCCTTGTCCGAATCGCGCCAACCGTTGAGAAGGCCATCAAGCAGCTATCGCCGGAGCGCATTGCCGCCGTAGAGTCCCACATGAAGGGCTTGACGGAGGCTGACGGTACGCCAAAGTTTGAGAGCTTTGACGCCAACCTGAAAACGGTCCACGATTATCTTCACGCGCCCGAACAGAGTCAGGCATTAAAGGACTTCTACAGTGAAGCCCCCGACATGGCTACCGAGTTCGCGTACCTGAAGATTGAGGCAGCTAAAACCTTCTTGCAGAAACAGGCGCAGGCATCCATAGACGCTCAGAACAAGAAAGAGCAGGAGAGCGCCGACACTCTGCATCCCGGCCCGAGCAAAGGCAGTGGTTCAGCAAATCTTGTGTCCGACGGCGATTTAGCCGCACTCGGAAGCAAGGCGGGTGACGCCATAGCCGGAGCAAGAGGCTTTTAAGGTTTTCGCAGAGTAATTGCGCATCCCTGCTTGGTTGAATTGAATTGAGAATGCCAAGGAGGCTCTAAATGCCAGTTACCACAGGATCAGTGCTGACAAGCGACATTGCGGCACAAAAAGTTCCCGTCCACATGGACGAGAAGATTCACTTCGAGGAGGAATCCGCGTTTCGGTTTGAGTCGATCACGCGCCGTTTCCGCCCCGTAGCATCCGTTGACAACATGAAGATTGAGTTCATGGAGCATGAACTTTATAAGCGTGTGTTGACGTGCAGTGCAGCCGAATCGGGTCAGACCATCTCGGTCGATCACCCCGAATACGCGCACCGCGACATGGGTGTTTATAATACCCGCACCCACGAGACGTATCTGATGGCAGAAGACATCGGCGGTACGGGTTCAGCAGGCAAGATCACGGTTGTTAATCAGACCGGATCGGGCAACATCACGAACGCCACGGCGGACGGCGATTTGCTCATCATCATGCCGGAAGCCCACGCAGAAGGCGAGGCCTTGCCGCCCGCGTTCAGCAACAAGCCTACGTTCTTCAGCACGTACTTGCAGCAGTCCGACAAGACCCTGAAATACTCCGACCTGTCCAAGGGGCAGCGCGAGTATGGCGAGAATCAGTACCTTATTGATCGTCGTCAGGGCTGGATTAGCTACAAGCAGGCGATGAACCTTAAGCTTTTGCTTGGCGGCGAAGTGCGCGAGACGACCTCCGGAGACGGCCGGCGTCACATGATGCGCGGTTTGCGTGATTGGATCACGACGAACAAGGAAAACATGGGACCGGCTGGCGGCGTGCTTTCGCTCGCAACCATCGGCGAAATGATGCGCGAGACCATGGTTATGGGCGTAAGCTCTGACTCGAAGATCGGACTGGCAGGCAGCAATTCACTGACCGCTCTATCCGCGCTTCCCATCTCGCAGATTCGGACCACCGTATCTGAAACCTCATGGGGCAAGAAGATCACGCAGATCGTCACCCCGTTTGGCCCGCTGTCGTTCGCATACGACAAGACCCTGAGTGCTGAGTTTGGCCTTGCCGATAACTTCATCATTCTTGATCCTGTCAGCGTGCACCGCGTACAGTTCAAGAACATGGCCCCGCACATGATGCTCAATGTCACGAACGCCGAGGACATCCATAACACCATCGACGCAATCACCGGCACGTATGGACTGAAGGTCGTTTACGAGTCGCTGTGCGCGTGGTTCTATGGCATCAGCTAACAGAGAAACCAAGGGACAACCCAAAACCGGGAGAAGGAAGAATGGATAAATACACAGCAAAGGCCACGATGAAGGACATGAATAATGTCTATTTCGCCGTGGTAGACCAGTTCGTAGAAATGCGGACGGCAGACGGTTCCGTAGAGTTGAAAGTGAAGACCCCTATTTTCAGGGAGAAAATCTTCACGATCAACGATGCGGCGGGCAAGGATGTAACGTCAGGCGTTGCGTTCCCTGCAAAGGTGATAAAAGAAGTGTGCGACATCTTTACCGGTGTCTATCGCCCGATTAACACCAAGCAGAACCCCAAAGATGCGGAACGGCGGATTAACATCATGCTTGCCATGACTGAAGATCCAACCAAGCCCATCATTGGCCCGTACCCGAGCCATCAAGAGGCAGTCAAAGCCCAACTCAAACTGAGAGACCCGACACCCACGGAAGTAGTGACGAAGCTCACGGTCGAGAATAAGGAAAAGAGCGAGGAGCTTGACAAGCTGCGTGCTCAGATTGCCGACCTTGAAGCAGGCAAGAAGCCGGAGAAGCCGAAAGCTGTGTAGCCATCGGTTGAAGGAAAGCCCAAAAGAAAAGAAAGGGGTTCAAAGATGAAGAACATGAACATGATTATCACAGTTTGCGCGGTTCTGGCTGTTGCCGGATTCGCGGTTGCTGACGACGTGTGGTGCGACTATGACGAAGCATCACCGCTCGTTGTGAAGTACAACGGCACCGAAACCGCGACTATTCAGGTTGCGGCGGGTTCTGTTGTGCAGGTTACGGACGGTACTACGACCACTACCCTGCTTGCCGACATTACGTTGGCTACGCTGGCGGCTGCGTTGCGTGCCGCAGAGGACGACGAGGGCGACAAGGAGTGGAGCGTAAAGTATTGGGCGGGTATTGCCGCCGATACCGTCAGCACCAATGACCTGATCGTTGTCGCCGCTAATGCAGTGACCAAAGAGGCTGACTTCTCAATCAAATGGGATGTCAGCAATCAGAAGCACTATGACGCGGTTGTCCAACCGGGTGTGGGTACCATCACTGATATTATCGGTGAGCCAGCCGGTACGGGTGATGCGACTGTCAGTGTGTACGTTGGCGGCGAACGACGGTTCTATCAGACCATTGTGAGTCCGACATACGTTCTGAGTGCCACAAGCACCGTAAACGTGGCAAACGCCACTATCAACCTTGGCGACCTGATCGACCTTGGCGCGGGAATCCGCGTTGGGGCCAGTGAGATCGGGTTTGTGCGGTGTGAGCGAACTACAGCTACCACAGGGGGTATCGGCGCTTCGGTTTCCCGGCCTTAGTGTAGACCCTGTTTTCCAGTGGGGGCCGGGTCACTCATCCCGGCCCGGTCCCCGCGTTTTTCAGATGGCGACGGAGGATATGACCCATGAAAAAGACGCTACTCACGATTTTATGCCTGCTTGCGGTTGTGGCCGTATGCAGCGCGGCATTCACTTTCAGAGTGGGGTACGGTTGCGGCAAGAAGTTGACCGTCACGACCACGCCGCAACTCTATACGGTTGACCAGTCAGGCGATACAAACGTGACATGGTTTATGTACGAAGTCAGCGTGAAGAACGACGGCAGCACAGACCTGTACTTCGGCAAGAACTGCACGACCGGCGAGCTTGCGACAGCGATAGCCGCAACAAACTCAATGGTCTTGGACGCAGGCGATTCCTACGTGTTCACGCCGTTTGACGTGACCGACAAGATATATTCGCTGTGCTTCCAGACCGCGAGCGGGACAAACTCCGTTTACGTCTCAGGGCATTAAACCGAATTAACGGACGAAGGGAGGTTGCCATGCGCTACTCACTCAGGGCGATTGCCCTTTCTCTTTTTGCTGTCCTGTGCGCGTCACTGTGCATGGGGCAAACCGCGTTCTTCAATATAGACCTGGACGACCAAGACCCCGGCAATCGGGATATTTCGATTGAGTCCATCTACGAAGGCAACAACCTTTGGGCGAAATCCCGCCACTTCTCCAACGGCGAACCTTCCGACATGGAAGACGATTGGAGCATGGTCTTTGAGTTGCGCTACAGCCAATTCAACACGAACGGCGCAGTCCAATTCCCCGGCACATGGGATTCTTCCAACACCTGTCACTACCTGAATCTCACGAATATGGTCCCCCCGGCGCGGACATGGTTTTGCGAGATCGTCGGCACGCACACGGCAGGATACGTCAAGACGTTCATGCAGGGCACATGCGAGATAGAGTATTCCCCCGGCTCAGACACCAACATGACCGCCCTGCTTGGGCAGTGGAACGCTACATGGTGGACGAACAACGTAGGGGCGCAGGTATCCAGCAACACGGCGCGTATCGTCGTGCTGGAAGCAAGCACGAACCTATGGAATCAGGGCGCAACAGACGCGACGTACTCAACCAACTGGATCAGCACCAACACGCTTCCGGCGCAAGTGACCGCGATCGAAGGGCGGACCGGCACATGGAACACCGCTTCAACAGACGCGAGTTTTGCAACCAACTGGATCTCGACCAACACGCTACCCGCACAGGTCACGGCACTTAAGGGGCAGACTTCCACATGGAATACAGCAGCAACGGACGCGACCGCATACACGAATTGGGCCAGCACAAACACCTTGCAGGCTCAGATTACCAGCAATGACACCGACATAGCATCCAACGCAGCCGACATTGCCGCGCTCGACCTTGCGGATTACCTACTTACCAACGGCACGCGCAATACCGCCTATCTCTTGGCCGGTGACACCGCAACAGTAGCCGCATCAAGCGCCACCGCAGCCTCAACGTGGACCTTTGGCGGGTTCGCATCATGGGCCACCGACCTTATCAAAGTGGACATTGGGAAATCCGGCACAGTCGCAACAAACTGGTATGGCTCAATCGGGAGCCTCTACAAGATTGAGTTTGCCAGCAGCGTAGAGACAGACCAGAGCGTTACAGTGGCTTTGGGCGGCAATACCCATACGTGGAGCACCCTTGCGGCTGAAAACAGCGCCTACATGCCTGTAATCGCCACCAATACGCTTCTAATGACCGGCGTGGCAGGCTCAGCATCGTTTCTTTGGGTGTCTAACCTTACCGTGAGCGCCGTATCGAGCGGACACGTTGCCGCTGCCGAGTACATGAGTGCTCCTACGGCTTACTTTAACCAGGTCAATATTGGATCGGATACTGTCTACAATGTAATCGTGACAGGTACGGGTAACGCCACGGTGACTCCTACAACCAACGGCAATGTGGTCACGTATGCCGTTGCCGCAGGATCGGGCACGTTTACCAATGCGAATATCGAGGGCACGAGCTACTCTAATAGTTTTATTCTGTACGCGGGAACTAGCGTGACAATAAGAACCGAGGGAGGAACCAACTTCATCGACGCGGCCGGGGGCGGGGGCGGGGTAACTGACCACGGCGCGTTGACGGGGCTTGGCGACGATGACCATGCCTTGTATTTGACCGCAGCGGAGGGTGACGCGGCCTATGCGCCGATTACAACCACGCCTGTTGACAGTAGGGACGCCACGAATGACATAGAGATGGCCGCTTACAATGTGCAATGGACAGAGGTTGTCGAACTCACCGCAGCAGTCGCGGGAGGGAATGTGTCCACGAATGATGGACAGATCACGGGCTACGCATCATTGGCACCGTCAACAGTTGAAAATCTGCTAGACGGAGAAATCGATAGTACCGCCACAACCAATTACTATAGAACAAGCGGCGGCAGTACCGGAGACTGGTGGTTCCAGTACGACTTTGGGAGCGGCAGTAATACCGTGGTCACAAAATACATTCTGACGGGATGGGAGGGCAATGTTGCCATGAATATGGATGACTGGGACTTCAAGGGGTCAACAAACGGTACGTCATGGGTGAATCTCGACTCACAGACGAACCGATCTGTTGAACTTGAAGAGTCCACGTACCCGAACCCTGGCATCATCACGCAGACATTCGCCAATGCTGTTGCGTATCGGTATTACGTGTTCACGAATATCTACAATTCTGCCGCGAATGACCGAGTGCATGTCGGAGAAGTCGAACTTCATGGTGATGGGACCGCCGCTACCTATGCGACCAACACCTACTACGCGGTTAGTGGCAAGGTGACGCGCTACGCAAGCAATCAGACGCTCACAACTGCCGACTACCATGTATTCATGGATACAGATGCGGGGCCTCTTACCAACACGCTTCCTGCTGGCGTGACAGGGGCAGACTTCCGCATCGTCAACACCGGAACGTCAGGCAACAATCTCACAATCGTGCCCAACGGAGCAGAGCTTCTTGTCGGCGCTAACTCAAACTTCACCCTGAGAGACGGGGAAGCGTTACTAATCGTGTACGAGGCAACAGAAGGGTGGTTCTAATGAGTAGGCAATTTCAATATGTAGACGACGAGATTCTTGTACCCGCAACAGTGACGGAAGACATTTTCCATTACGCGGTTCACGCAGGACTGGCATTCGAGGCGTCAACCTATCACGCTACAGCAGATCAATTCATCTGCTTCAAGACGCCCAACACGGATACTTATTTGCACCTGTTATGGATGATAGGCGGCGAAGGCAACAGTCGGCTAGACATCTACGAGGGTGTGACCGCAGGAGTCGGCGGCACTGACCAGGTAGCCTACGCCAAGAACCGAGCAGCAGGGATGAACGGAGCGGCTACGTCCGCAGTCATCGCCGGAAACTCTGCCACGGCTGGCAGCGTACAGGTGGGCATTGATTGGACGGGCGGTACACAGATCAACCCGCAGGGCTTCTTCTCAGGGAAGAACTCATCCGTGGTCAACGCAAGCCATGAATTTGTGCTGGAAAAGAACACGATTTACGGGTTTCATCTAGTCGCCATAGAAGCCAAGGATCTCGGCATGACGCTGACATGGTTTGAAGTGCCGCTAGCATCATGATCCGCAGAATAGGAGAACAGCAATGGAGTACACACTAATCATTCTAATTGCGGCGCTTGCCGTTACCGCTCAGGCGGGATACAAAGAGAACCCTTACGATGACGCGACGGTTGTTTCAAATGCAACCGACATCGCCACGCTTGAGGGCAGGGTTGATGGTATTGCCGCAGATCTGACAGAATGTCTCGATCTAGCAGGCACCCGCCCTATGACTGGCGCTCTCGACATGGGCGGCAACTCCATAAC
>Ga0190344_1000517_pt1 | contig 18436 bp, 11 predicted proteins | sample 48721323_MG_FD_161662 | JGI IMG/M metagenome (GOLD analysis project Ga0190344, IMG submission 161662) | Hydrothermal vent microbial mat bacterial communities from Southern Trench, Guaymas Basin, Mexico - 4872-13-2-3_MG | ecosystem: Environmental > Aquatic > Marine > Hydrothermal vents >... | reverse complement strand
GATGGTGATAGGTTTGCTGTCCAAGATGGCAGAGATGGCTTGCAGCTCCTTGGCTTGGATGTGGCTGGCGATCTCGGGCATCAGGGGCATTTGACGTTGCCATTTTTCGCGCATTTTGTGTTGGCTCCTTTTTTGGTTTTGGTAGTATTAACGCCTGGTTGGCGCTTTCGTTTATGCTACACTCAGCCAGAAAATACCAGCACAAAATGCGCTTTTTTTATTCCGGCCGGATAGTTACGGCCGTGGATGGACGCTAGGTTAGAAACAGTTCGGAGCACGCCATCCTTCAAATTCCGGTAGGCTGCGGAAAAACAGGGCCCCTGGTGAAGACTCGCCCGACAAAGGGCTCGTGCACAGACCACAGAGAGGAAGCCTTTTAACCTCTTCATCATCCAATACCCCCTCGCCATGTGTGGGTCGTATCCCAATTTTTCTTCGGGTTTCCGCTTGACACAAGGAGCCAACGTGTGCATACATAGAATATGACGTCACATTTAATAATATGACGTCATATTATTATATTCTATGCTGCGCCAAGGAAAGTCGGAGTAGGAATGACCATCGCTGATCACCCCCTCCACAGATCCCGGCGAGCGGATCTACCGCACCGGGCTCCTGCCTCAGGTGATGACGCCAAGTCGCCTCAGCGGATAGGGGTGGCAGACGCGGGCCGGGGGCAACCAGCGGTCGATGAGCCGCCGCATGCGCTCCCAGGTGAGTTTGGAGCGCTGACTGCGCCGCCGAAGCTCGGTCTTCACCTGCTTCAGCTTGGCCTGCAACCGCTTGCGAATCGTCTGCCGCAGCACCGTGAACCGTCCGTTGCTCCTCTTCTTCGCGCAGATGTGCGTGAAGCCAAGGAAGTCGAAGGTTTCGGGCTTGCCCTGACCTCGGCGCTCCCGGTCCGACGCCGCGAACGGGCCGAACTCGATGAGGCGCGTCTTGTCGGGGTGCAGCTCCAGGGCGAACGCGCTGAGCCTCTCGGCCAGCTCCGCTCGGAACCGCCTGGCGTCCGACTCGTACTGGAACCCCACGACGGCATCATCCGCGTAGCGCACGACGATGACATCGCCGCGGGCCTGTGTCTGGCGCCACCGCTGGACCCAGAGGTCGAACACGTAGTGCAGGTAGATGTTCGCGAGAAGCGGCGAAGCGCTGCCCCCCTGCGGTGTCCCCTGCTCGCTGCGTGTCCGCGTCCCGTCCTCCAGCACGCCGGCGTTCAGCCATTTCTGGATGAGCCGCACGACGCGCCGGTCCGCTATCCGGTGCTCGACGAATTTCACCAGCCACCCGTGGTCGATGGCATCGAAGAACCCACGGATGTCCAGGTCGAGCACCCAGTTCACCTTCCTCGTCAACAGGCCCGTGTAGAGCGCGTCCAGCGCGTTGTGCCGGCTGCGCCCCGGCCGGAACCCGTAGCTGAAGCCGAGGAAGTCGGTCTCATAGATGGCGTTGAGCACCTCGACCGTCGCGCGCTGGACGAGCTTGTCCTCCAGCGCGGTCACACCGAGCGGCCGCTGCTGCCCGTCGGCCTTGGGGATGAACACCCTGCGGACCGGCTTCGCCCGGTACGCTCCGCGTTTCAGCCGTTCGGAGAGGTCTTGGAGGTTGTCCTCCAGCGCCTCGCCGTACTGCCGCCACGTCACCCGGTCCGCACCCGGCGCGGCTTCCCGCTTGAGGCAGAAGTATGCCTCCCGGAGCATCTCGGGGTTGTAGACGTGGTGCAGGAGCGCGGTGTGCACGCCTTGCCGGCTCGGTGTCCGGGGCGCGTTTTGCTGTCGCGGGGTCCCCTTGGCCAAGCCCCTTTCCTCCACCCCCTCCGCGGTTGGGCCACCTCGGGCCGGCGAGGCCGTAGGCGTTCCCTTGGCTGTGTCCGGCGTTTCCGCCTTCGTGCCCGTGTAGGGACCACCATAGCCGCGCTGCCCTCGGCGCCCGCCCTTGTTCAGGGGCTTCCCAGGTACTACGGGCCTGTCCGACTTCCCATCTCCGTTCATCATCGGCGTACGTCCTTGGACTTCCCGACACGTCCTGCGGTGCCATCCACCGCAGGAGGAGATGGGACCTCCCGGTTCCCGTGCGAGGTGTTTCCGTACGTGCTCGGGGTCTCTGACCGCGCGGGGTCCCGCAGCGCCTCGCGATGTCGGCGCAACGGGTGTTGCCTTCCGCCTCCTCCGACGGCGTCGGCACCCCGAAGCGAAGGGAGTCACTTTCGCGGCTCAATACCCGGCCCGCGCGTACCCCTACCGACGCTTCGCCTCCGCCCTCGCGGGCGACGGCGCACGGCTCGGGGCCGTCGTGGGTCGCTAATCCTTCAACGTATGACTCTTTCATTCACTACACCTCGCCGGTTTGACCGGCGCACCGGAGGTCAGGCAATGCAAGACAAGAAGCTCACACGTCGGGAAAGAGAAAAACTCAGACATCGTCGGCAGATGCTTGCTGCGGCACTCGATCTTTTCTCGGAGAAGGGATACCACAACGTATCCATGCACGAGATTTCAAAGAGAGCAGAGTTTGCCATCGGAACGCTTTACAAATTCTTCAAGAACAAGGAGGACCTCTACAAGGCCCTCATGATGGAAAAGGCAGCGGAGTATCACCATACCCTGAGCGGAGTCCTTTCACGGGAAGGTGACGTCCTGACTATTCTCAAAGACTACATTTCCGCTAAAGCGGGTATCTTTGCTGATGACGTTGCCACGTTGCGGCTCTATTTTGCTGAAACTCGGGGTGCGAGTTTCAACATCAAGGCTGGCCTCGATCAGGACATTCGCAAGCTTTATGACGAATTGCTAGAGCAACTGGCTTCGACACTGGAAAAAGGTATCCGCGAAAATGTGCTTCGGAATCTAACTCCCTACTATATGGCCGTGGCCTTAGAGGGGCTCACCAACGCTTTTCTCTTCTGCTGGTTGGAGGACCCGGAGCGGCATTCATACGAGGCGAACATCCCGGTGATCAGGGACATGTTTTTCAAAGGAGTTTTGGCCGAATGAGAAAAACATTAAGGACGACCACTCGCATCATGGTTCTGCTTCTGGCGGAGGGCGGATTGTTGCTGATGGTAGGTTGTGCTTCTGTGCGCACTCCTGCACATCTACCGCACAGCTATTCTGGAGCAATTGCCGAGCTATCACCAGAAATAGAACGCAAGCGTCCCCCTTCTTCCGATGAGGTGCTTCGCAAGCTCGAAAAGGATGGCAATATACACCTGTCGTTAAGCGATTGCCTGAAAATAGCGTTGCAACAGAATTACGATATCCGCCTTACCCGGGAAGCCTTGACTCAAGCCGATACAAAGATAACTCAGGCCAGATCGGCCATGCTCCCATTTTTGGGGGCGGAGGCTTCCTATACACGACTGGACGAGGAGTTGAGTTTTGCAATGGGGCCGCAATCATTGACCTTCATGGATCGTGATCAATACAAGGCGGGGCTCGTCATCCGGCAGCCCATTTTCACGGGAGGGCGATTAAATGCGGCGCGCAAGGCATCCCAGTATTCACGAGACGCTCAAGCTCAAGAAAACAGAGCGCTTGAAGAGGAAGTCGTTTTCCAAGTTACACGCGCTTATCGGACCGCACAGTTGGCCGAAGCGTTTCAAGGTGTTGCCGTGGAGGCCGTCGATCTTCTTGAGACGCATGAACATGACGTGACGATTCTGGTGGAGAAAGGTGCGAATCCGGAAATTGACCGACTTCGCACCCAAACGGAACTTGCCAATGCCCGCAAGGAGCTGAATGGCGCTAACAACGCTGTCGACTTGGCATATTCTGCACTTAAAAATTTGCTGAGCATCCCCCTTACTGAATCGGTCAAGCTCACGGAAACCTTGGAGCGGTCGTCCAGACCGGAAGCGGATCTTTCGTCTCTCACCGAGTTGGCCCTTTCACAACGTCCCGAACTGTCTGCAATGGATTCCAAAATGGCAGCTGCGGAACAGGCGCTCAAGGCGGCCAGGGGAGAATACCTTCCTACCATTGCCCTGGAAGGACGTTACGAATATATGGAAGGCGATTTTCGGGATCTGGAAGGCGGTAACCACTGGACGGTTGGAATAGGAGCACAGCTTCCCCTCTGGAATTGGGGGAACACAATGGCCAAGGTGAGAGAGGCAAGCTCGCAGTTGGCTCAAGCAAGAATCCAGAAAGATAAGACAGCGGATCGCATTCGTCTTGAGGTACGCCAAGCTTTCCTGAACCTTGCGAAAGCAGAAAAGAATATCGATGCGGCTGAGAGTGCTCTGAAGACAGCCAAGGAGGCTTACCGCCAGGCAAGAGCCAGATACCGGGCAGGAGAAGGCACAAATACCGACGTGTTAGACGTCCGTACCGCCCTGAGTCGAGCTGAAGCGAATCACACGCAGGCTCTTTTTGATTACAACGTTGCCCTTGCCGCCCTTCATCGAGCGGTGGGCGTAATGGTGATAGAGCCGCCTGATATCAAGGAAAAGGAGTCTGCCGAATGAAACGAAGAGGAGCCTGTATCTCGATTGCTATTGCGGCTGTTGTTATTGCGCTCTTGGTTGTCCAGATTTCCAGTAAGCAATGGAAAAAGGACGAGAATCTAAACGTGACCGCCAAAGCGTTACCTGTCACGATCGCATCTGTTGTCCAGTACGAATTCGCTGATGAAATCAGCGCCGTCGGTACTCTGAAAGCCCGAGACATGAGTCCGCTAAGCCCCAAGGTGGCAGGGACAGTGAACCGGGTTCTGGTTGATATCGGTGAGCGCGTCAAAGCCGGCGAGGTCGTTATAAAACTGGACAGAACAAACTATGATCTCGGCGTCAAACAGGCGCAGGCGGCGCTTGCAGCTGCGGAAGCAGCAGTTCCGCAGGCTGAGGCCCAGTTTGAACAGGCCGAGAAAGAATTCCGCCGGGCAACCGAACTGCTGGAAGAAAAGGTGATTCCGCAAAGTCGCTTTGACGCGGCGGAAGCGGCCTTTAAGAGCGCCAGGGAAGCGGTGTCCTACGCCAAAGCCCAGAGGGACCGGGCAAAGGCCGCCTTGGAGACAGCGCTGGAACATCTCAAGGATGCAGATATCCGATCGCCTATCAGCGGCACTGTAGTGGAGAGAAATGTGGAAATCGGTCAGGCGGTTGCGCCCGGCAGCCGACTTCTGCTTATCGTGGATCAAACATCTCTGAACTTGGATGTTGATTTGCCGGAAACAGACATTGGCCGGCTTGCCGTTGGAACTGTAGCACTGATTACGACAGACGCCTTCCCGGGGCATGAGTATTCAGGGAAAGTAACCGTTGTCAATCCAATGGTGGACCGAAGAACACGCACTTTCCGCACGAGAATCGAGGTGCCGAATCAATCCGGGAAGTTGGTGGACGGAATGTATGCCAGGGTGAAGCTTTCGGTAGAGAAAAGAAGGTCCCTTGCCGTCCCCCGTGACGCCCTACAACGACTCCCCGGCAGCGGTACTTTTTACGTCTTTGTTGTGGAAGGAAATAAAGCCCATAAGCGAACGGTCGAGATTGGAGCCATGAATGACCAGTTTGCCGAAGTGACGGAGGGCTTGGTTGAGGGTGACAAAGTGGTTACCAGCGGAGCGGGGCGTTTGCAGTCAGGCATGGAGGTAAGCGTGCAGGATGTTCCGAACAAGAATAAGACGGATAAGTCTGGGGGACAACGTCTCAAGTAGATCGGCGGTGAACATGTCAAACAATGACTCGGGCTTTCCAAAAAAAAATGTCGGCCTGGCGCTGGGCAGCGGTTCCGCGCGAGGATGGTCTCATATCGGTGTATTACGGGCACTGGCTGAGGCAGGAATAGAAATCAGGTACGTAGCCGGCACCAGCATTGGTTCGTTGGTAGGGGCCGCGTATGCCCTTAACAAAATGGATGTGCTGGAAGATTTTGCCCGTCAGCTCGACTGGAAACAGATTGTTTCCTTCCTGGATGTAACTTTTCCGAGGTCGGGACTCATTGATGGAAAGAAGATCAGTGATTTCTTTCGTTCTCATGTTCGAGAAATGGACATTGAAGAATTACCTCTCCGCTATTGTGCGGTTGCCACCGACTTGGCCACGGGTCGTGAGGTCGTGTTGAACAAAGGGGACCTCATAAAGGCAATCCGCGCGAGCATCTCGGTTCCAGGCATTTTTACACCAGTCAAGAAAAAAGGCAGATTTCTGGTGGATGGGGGGCTGGTCAACCCCGTGCCAGTGAGCGCTGTCAGGAAAATGGGGGCGGATTACGTCATCGCTGTTGATTTGAACCATGACATTATCGACAAAAGGAGTGCCGCAGGCATCGCTCCGGTTGATCCATCGTTGGAGAATGTGGTTGATCAACTCCCTCCCCAAAAATGGAAAATCCTGCAGGATTTGACCGACAGGTTCAACGAATTCAATTCGCCCGCGTTATCGCAGGTGCGCCAGTGGCTGCACAATGATCCTGTGCCGAACATCTTTGATGTATTGACGACTGCAATCAACATCATGGAAGTACAGATAACCGCAACAAGATTGGAAACCGATCCACCGGATCTGCTGATTCAGCCAAAGCTGGGAGATATCCGTTTTCTGGAATTCCATCGGGCCGATGAGGCCATTGCCGAGGGGTACCGAGAAGCCATGGCGCAGATCAAAGAAAGATGGAAGTGTGCTGCCAAAAGAGATTTACCAGGAGGTTTTCTACCGGGGATGACGAAAGATGGGAATTAATATTTGCGCGTTACAAGAAAAACGCCTCGTTGATCGTCTGCGTTCTCTGAAGGTCAAAGGAGAAGTGATCGAGAAAAGAAGAATGGAATCATTCAGTGGAAGGCCCGAAAGGAAGATTGTCGTTGTCAAGTTCAAGAACAGGATAATTGAAACAAACCTTGATGACGCAGAATTCGAACGGACTGAGATCGGGGAACAAATTTGGTTCTCTCTTCCGGTCCCTGATCGTGACCCGTGCACCTGTCATTTATTCGTCTGGCTGATTGTTGCGATCATAGCAGGCGCGCTGGCAATCTGGGCCATCACAAGCTATTTTCATGGAAACACCGCCGCTATCCTTTCTCTTGCCGCAGCAGGTTGGATCAGCGTTATTGCCTGGGCCAGGATCTGTTCGCACGAGCAAAGCAAATGCCTTCGGGACCTTAAGACGGAAGTTGACTTTTTTGAGGTTGACGGTGACGACAAGCAAGGGGAACAGAAATGAAATTACCGGAGATATCCGTCCGCCGGCCGGTCACGACCGTTATGGTTTTCGCTGCTATTACATTGCTGGGTTGCGTGGCTTTTTTCAGGCTCAACCTTGACTTATTACCGGATATTGAACCACCGGCCGTGAGTGTCATCACACCCTATCCGGGGGCTTCCGCTACGGATGTTGAATCGGAGGTGACCAAGTACCTGGAAGACCAGCTTTCAACCACACCGAATCTCGACCGGCTGGAGTCAAAATCAAAGGACAACATCGCCATCGTCAATTGCATATTCAACTGGGGCACCGACCTGGATGTTGCGGTCAACGATATCCGCGAGAAGATCGATCTTGCCAAGCCGGACCTTGCCGATGGAGCGGAAGACCCCTTTATCTTCAAGTTCAGCAGTTCCATGGTGCCGGTGCTCGTCATGACGGTGACGGCGGAAGAAAGCAGTCCCGATCTTTACAGAATTGTGGACAAGCAGATCGCCGATCCGTTGAAGCGTGTGCCTGGCGTGGGCGCTGTCGTCTATATCGGCGGTCAGGAAAGACAGATTAATGTGCATTTCGATCGCGAAGCAATAGAGGCTTATCATATTTCCGTCCAGCAGATCAGAAATGTTCTCGCCGCTGAAAATCTGAACCTTCCGGTGGGCACCGTCAAGATCGGGAGGAATGAACTCCAGATCAGGGTGGCAGGGCGCTATCGGGATGCAGCGGAAATCGCCAATACGGTGATCGGAAGCAACGGCGACGCGCTTGTGCGACTCAGAGATGTAGCCACTGTCACCGATGCCTTTGAGGAACCGCAGGAATGGGCCCGGTCCGGCAAGCTTCCTGCGGTTGCCCTGATTATTCAGAAGCAGTCCGGGGCCAACACCGTCAACGTGATCGAAGGCATAAAAGAACGCCTTAAGGCACTGAAGACCGAAGTGCCGGCGGACATTGAAATCCACGTTATTCTGGATAACTCCGATCACATTTATGCGATGATTAATAGTTTGGCCGAAGCCGCCGTCGTCGGAGGTCTTTTGGTTATTGTCGTCTGTTTCCTGTTTCTCCGGCGGTTTCGCACCAGCTTGGTCGTCTCAATGGCAATTCCTTTTTCGATTATCATCGCCTTTATCGGCCTCTTCGTCATGGATTATACCATCAACGTCATTTCCCTGATGAGTCTTGCCATTGCCGTGGGAATGGTGGTGGACGATGCCATCGTCGTGCTTGAAAACATCGTCCGGCATGTGGACGATGGCAAGCCTCCGAGGATGGCCGCCGTGGAGGGAACATCGGAAGTGGGTATGGCGGTAGCTGCATCAACATTGACCATTGTGGCTGTCTTCGCCCCTCTTCTCTTAGTGAAAGGGATCGCCGGCATCATCTTTGGTCAGCTGGCGTTCATAATCTTGATCGCGATTCTGGCCTCGCTTTTCATTTCATTGACGTTGACCCCCATGGCTGCTTCCCGTTTGCTCCGTTCACGGGACCAAAGAAAGCTCAATCCGGTATTTGTATGGAGCGAGCGTTTGCTGAATCAAATCGAAGCCGGTTATTCTCACATCCTGGGATGGGGACTAAGGCGCCGTAACGTTTTGCTTTCACTTATAATTATTGTATTTGTCGGCAGTCTCGCACTGATTCCTTCGGTCGGCACAGAATTTTTTCCGGAAGTGGATTCCGGGGAAGTGGAGGTGGTCCTGGAGATGGCGCAGGGCACCCGAGTGGAGGTCACGGCCGGAACCACGGAAGAAATGCTCAAAGCGGTGAACGCCATTCCGGAAATGGAAGCCTCCTATGCCCTGGCAGGTCAGACCAAGAAAGGTTTTTTAACAGCCCTCGGTTTTGAAGAGGGAACCAACATCAGTCGCATCGGAGGGCGTCTCATTGATAAAGAAGAACGGAGTCGCCATGCTAAGGAGATCGCTTCGGAGCTTCGTGAGCAGGTCATAAAACTGCCGGGCGTTGAGAAGTTTTCCGCAAGTGCCGTAAGCGCCATCCAGAAGGCATTTCTGGGAGGCGGCCGGCCTATCAGCATCGATATTCTGGGCCATGATATCGAGATGACAAACGAAGTTGCTGCGAAAATCCGACGCATCGTGGAATCAACACCTGGCGCAGTGGATGTCTCTATCAGCCGAAAAAAACCACGGCCGGAAGTGCTGATCCGTCTTGACAGGGATAAGGCGGCATCCCTGGGATTGAATGTGGCGCTTGTCGCCGACGCATTGAGGACCAACTACTATGGATTCGATGATACGAAGTTCCGGGAGGCGGGTGACGACTTCGACATCGAGTTGCGACTGAAAAAGGACCAGCGGAAAACGATTCGTGAAATCGGGGAAACCCCCATCACCACCCTGACCGGTCAGACCATTAAGCTCCGAAACGTCGCGTCTGTTCGTGAAACCTTTGGGCCTGTTGAGATCGACCGGAAAAACAGGACCCGCGTCACAAAGGTTATGGCGGGCGTCCAGGGCAGGGTTCTGGGGGATGTGGTACGGGATGTTCGAGAAAAGATGGCTTCTCTTGACCTGCCTCCCGGCGTTTCCATCGAATGGGGCGGGGAGGTAGAGGAACAGCGAAAAGCGTTCCGTGATCTGACCCTCCTTTTGATTCTGGGAATAGTCCTTGTCTACATGGTCATGGCAGGGGAGTTCGAAGATTTCGTTGATCCATTCATCATCATGTTTTCGGTTCCTTTCGCCTTCGTCGGAGTGATCTGGGCTTTCGTTTTTACGGCCACTCCGCTCAACCTGATGAGCTTCATAGGGGTAATCATGCTCATGGGCATTGTTGTAAAGAACGCCATTGTGCTCGTGGACTATACCAAACAACTGAGAGCGCAGGGCATGACGCTAAACGAAGCGGTTGTCAAGGGAGGAAGAACACGCCTGAGGCCCGTGCTCATGACGAGTCTGACCACAATATTCGGCATGGTCCCATTAGCCCTTTCCAGGGGAGAGGGCTCTGAAATATGGAATGCACTGGGCATCACGGTCATTGGGGGACTGTTGGTCAGTGGCCTTGTGACATTGATTCTGGTGCCGCTAATGTATTCGCTGGTTCACCGGGGGAGAGCAAAATGACGGCCGATGTTGTAACCATCTTCTTTTCTTTCTCCTTTTTTTCCATTCTTGGATGGATGCTTGAGGTCTCCTATCGTTCCGTGCGTGACAAACGTTTCGTCAATCCCGGCCTCTTGAGGGGGCCGTATCTTCCTCTTTACGGTACGGGTGCCCTGATACTCATTGGGGCGGTTTCCATGTTGCAGGGTTCCCATGTGTTGGCTAAAGCACTTGCCTATTTGATCATCACAACCGGACTTGAACTGGGGTCGGGATTTATTGCCCGGTACTTTTTTAAAGCCCGTCTTTGGGACTATTCGGACCAAAGATTTAATTACAGAGGGCACATCTGTCTAAAATTCTCCCTGTACTGGATACTGCTGGCCTTCGCTTTTGAATATGCCGTTTTGCCCCCCTATCAAAGCATGCTCGTCCTGCTTTCACCGGTCTTCAAGTGGATAGTTGCCGGAGCAACGATCTCAATCATGTCGATGGATTTCCTGGTGGTCTCAGCCGGGTGTTTCCTCCGCCTGACGCCGGAAGAGAAAACTTTGATGGAGACGGAATTCGCCAGCACGGCAAGACCGCTTCTCGAGCTGCCGGAGGTTGCAAAACTGGCGCAGTATAACCATCACAGGGGGAAAAACCGATTGGATCATGTGAAGGAGGTGGCCTACCTGAGCTTTCTCTGGGGGAAAAGACTTTCCCTGGACACCCGGGCGATTATCCGGGGGGCGTTGCTGCACGATCTTTTCTATTATGACTGGCTGCATGAAGGACCCGGATTGCATGGTTTCCGGCACCATAATATCGCGCTTAAGAATGCGCGCAAAATAACCCTCCTTACTGAAAAAGAAAAGGATATTATCAAAAAACACATGTGGCCGCTTACCGTTGTACCACCGCGTTATATGGAGTCGCTTGTCGTTTCTCTGGTGGATACATTTTGCTCTGCAAGAGATTATTTAAGCGTGAAGAAACAAGACAAACCCTCAAAAGCAGCAGCCGTTTGCGTTGGTTCGGAATCAGGAGATAAAAAGAGATGACAAAACAGGCGGACAATCTCTATTTTACCGGGATTGACATAGGCTCAACAACAGCCAAGGCGGTGGTCCTGGATAAAGAAGGCAACATGGTGTTTTCCCGCTACTGTCGTCATCAGGGCAAAACCGTGGAAACAACACGGCGTATTTTCAATGACGCCCTTGAGAAACTTGGCGACGTGGAGCTTGATTTAGCGGTTACCGGATCGGCGGGGATGGGTGCGGCCGAAGTCTTCGGGCTGCCGTTCGTGCAGGAAGTGGTGGCCTCCGCGCACTTCATCGAAAAGTTTTTTCCGGAAGTCAGAACTTTTATCGAAATCGGCGGTGAAGACTCCAAAATAATATTTTTTGACGGCAGTGGCCGCCCCGATATCCGGATGAACGGAAGTTGCGCCGGCGGGACCGGCGCTTTTATCGATCAAATGGTGATTCTCCTGGGTGTTGATGTAGCGGAACTGGACGTTCTGGCCGAAAAATCCACGAATATTTATCCCATTGCATCCCGGTGCGGCGTTTTTGCCAAAACCGATATCCAGGCTCTGCTAAGCCGTCATGTATCCAGGGAAGATGTCGCGGCTTCCATATTTCATTCGGTCGCCCTTCAGGTGATCACCGCCTTGTCCCGCGGACGGGATATGGAAAGAAAAATACTGATCGGGGGCGGGCCACTGACGTTTTTTTCAAACCTGCGGAAAGCCTTTGCAAATCTGCTCAATATTGAGCATCCGGATGACCTGGTCCTTCCGGATCATCCGGAACTGCTTCCCGCCATGGGAGCGGCCATGGTGCGCAATGGCAAACCATGTCGGGGCCGGATCAGCAATTTTTTATCCATGTCCGAGAGTGGCGTCAGCCGTATAACCAACAGCGGCACCAAAAGGCTGCCCCCCCTGTTTGCAAGCAATTGCGAATTTGAAATATGGCAAAAAAGGCATGAGCGAAATCTGGTTCCCAGGATTGACCTGCCTGAGGCAAAAGGAAAAGACCTTTTTTTAGGTGTGGATTCGGGGTCAACAACTACCAAGATCGTCCTTGTCGATGAAGAAGGCAAACTGGTTCTGGGCTATTACGGCTCCAACAACGGCGATCCCATCCAGGCGGTAAAAAAGGGAATGGCCGAAATCAGGAAAAAGTTTGTTTCTGCCGGATTTCACCCGCGGATCGTCAGGACGGCGGCCACCGGCTATGGCGAAAGTCTCATAAGAACCGCCTTCGGGCTGGACGACGGCCCGGTTGAGACCATGGCGCATTACCGGGCGGCGCGGCGTTTCGAGCCGGATGTCTCCTTTATTCTGGATATCGGCGGGCAGGACATGAAGGCGATCTATATTTATGACAACGCCGTGGCTGAAATTCAGATCAACGAGGCCTGCTCATCAGGATGCGGTTCCTTTATTGAGACGTTTGCCCGTTCGCTGGGGTATAGTGTCCAGGAATTCGCAGAGATTGCATGCGATAGCAAATCACCTTTTGATCTGGGAACCCGCTGCACCATCTTCATGAATTCCAAAGTGAAGCAGGCCCTTCGGGAAGGGGCGACGGTCGGCGACATTTCGGCTGGTTTGGCGTATTCGGTTATCAAAAATGCTCTGTACAAGGTGCTGAAGCTAAAGGACGTCGATGTTTTGGGGAACAAAATCGTGGTTCAAGGCGGAACATTTCGGAATCCAGCCGTATTACGCGCCTTGGAGGTGCTTCTGAACAAGGAGGTTATGAGACCGGATATTTCCGAGCTGATGGGAGCCTACGGTGCGGCCCTGACAGCCCTTTCAAATCATCGTGCGCATGTTGTGGCGCCCGTTGCTCCGCAGCAAGAAGCGCTGAAAGGTCCGGATCGGCCGGTACAGGAGACCGACGACCTGTTTTTTGAGAAATTGGCGATGGGAAGTGATTTTTCAAAAAAGGAAATCCGCTGCCGGGGATGTGAAAACCAGTGCAGGGTTTTGAAACTGACTTTCAGCAACGGAAACCATTTTTATACAGGGAACCGATGCGAGCGGCACTTCAGCAACAATCCGGATGCGCAACGCAAAGGAAAGAACCTGATTGATGATCAGATAAGGCTCCTGTTTGAGCGAAACACGGAACCCGAAGGCGAACCGATTCTCACCTACGGTATTCCCCGCTGCCTGAACATGTATGAAAACTTTCCCTTTTGGTGCGCCTTGTTGACCACATGCGGCTTCAGGGTGGTTCTCTCTTCTGAATCCAGTTTCAAACTTTACGAAAAGGGATCGGCCACTGTCATGTCGGAAAACATCTGTTTTCCCGCCAAACTTGCCCACGGTCATATTTTCGATCTTATCGGGAAAAAAGTCGACCGGATATTCTACCCTACCGTGGTCTATGAGCAGGAAGAATACGAAAATGCTTTAAACAGTTATAATTGCCCGGTGGTTACCGGATATCCCGATCTATTGAAGAGTGCTGTCAATCCAGAGAAAATATTCAAAATCCCCCTGGACAATCCACCTGTCAGCTTTAAGGATTTTGGTTTGCTGAAAGATCAGCTTTATCTGTTCTTCAGGCGGTTTGGAATCAATTACCGCATGATATCAGAAGGGGTTGAAAAGGGCGTCAAGGCGCAAACAAATTACAAGACGGAACTCAGGTCCATGGCGAAAACGTTGCTGGACAGGTCGGAGGCCGAGGGACGGGCAATCGTTGTCCTCTCCGGCCGCCCCTACCATGCAGACCCGCTTGTCAACCACGGTGTTCCGAATGTATTGACGGAACTCGGCGTGGACGTCGTCAGTGAAACCGCGCTTCCCCTGAATGCAGATACCGTCTCTCTGGAAGATGTCAATGTCCTGACCCAATGGAGCTATACTAACAGACTGTACGCAGCGGCAAGGTGGGTAACGAACACGGCAAATGCCCAAATGGTTCAGTTGACCTCTTTCGGCTGTGGGCCGGATGCGGTTTCGGCCGATGAGGTCAAAGAAATTTTGCGCCATGGCGGGAAGATTCATACCTTGATCAAAATGGATGAAATCGCCAACATGGGCGCTGTCAGGATCAGATTGCGCTCCATGCTGGAAGCGGTGAAGGAAAAGAACGGCAAAACGAGGGCCGCAGGGGCCGGCACAATGCAAACGGGCCGGGCAATGGTGGGCAAGGCCGGAAAGAGAACCCTGATCGCCCCCTATTTTTCACCCTTCTATTCACCGCTGGTCCCGTCGGCTTTCAGACCCTTCGGTTACCGGGTTGAAGTCCTTCCGCCCCAGGATAGGGGTTCGGTTGAATGGGGACTTAAAACCGTCAACAACGATATGTGCTACCCCGCTGTCCTGGTAGCCGGCGACATTATCAAGGCCTTCCGATCAGGCCGTTACGATCCTGAAGATGCCGCCGTTATTCTGACCCAGACCGGTGGTCAATGCCGGGCATCCTCTTACGTGCCGCTTGTCAGAAAAGGTCTGGCCGCCGCCGGCCTGGATGAGGTTCCGATAATCGTCCTGTCCCATAAGGGGATCGATCCCCAAGCGGGCTTGAGAATAGACGAAGGGGGGCTCGCCAAACGCCTGGGCCTGGGCATTGTTTTCGCCGATTCCCTGGCCAGGATGTACCTGGCGACCGTGGTCAGAGAAAAGACGTCCGGGGCATCCAAAGCCCTTCATTCCAGATACCTCTCCGAAATGGAGACCGGCATCGAGAATGCAGATTACCGTTATCTTATCAATCTTCTAAAAAGGGCCGTGACAGATTTCAACCGGATTGAAGCAATCGACAGGCCTGTCCCAAGAATCGGGGTTGTTGGAGAAATCTTCGTTAAATATAACTTCTTCTCCAACGGAAATATCATCGACTGGCTTACCGGTCAGGGGGTTGAGGTGGCTCTCCCGCCGATACAGAATTTTTTCGCCCAGCGCTTTATCAATGAGACCTACGCCCAAAAGGCCTTTTTTAAACGTTCTTTGGCGGATCGTATCAAGTACAGGCTACTGGAGATATACTCAAATTACCATGTCGGCCAAATCGAGCGGATTATGCAGGAATTTCGTTTTTACAGAAAGGCTCATGACTTAAGAAAACTGGCGGCGATAACCGGCGAGGTAGTCAGCTTGGCCAATCAGTTCGGCGAAGGGTGGCTTCTTACGGCTGAAATGATCGCCATGCTCAATGAAGGGATCGGCAACATCGTCTGTCTCCAGCCCTTCGGCTGCATTGCCAACCACATCACCGGGCGGGGTATGGAAAACAAACTCAGGGATATGTATCCACATCTGAATCTACTTTCACTGGACATGGATGCAGGGGCAAGCGAGGTCAACGTGATGAATCGCCTCCATTTTATGGTGACAGCCGCACGGGAAGAGGTGGGCCGCGAGGCGGGGAGGTTGGTCGGGCCGGAAAAAGTTCAGCAATTTACCATTCCCACTGTATGGGCGCAAGAACTGAATATGTTCAACAATTACGCATCACTGGAGGTTGAAAAATGGAGGGCATGGGTGTCCGGTCTGAGATTGTGGGAAAAAGCGCGCAAAGTAAGGCGAAGAATCAGCTTGTAACCATCAACGTCATCAAATTTTAAGGAGGTACCAACCATGTCGGAAAACAAAATGAAGGACCGTATTGGTGAAGAAGTAAAAATTGCTAAAGAAACAGGAAAGATTACATCGAAAAAGATTTATGAAATCGTCAGAAAGGCGGTGGCCGATGCCGTGTCGGAAGCCAAAGGTGGCGCTGAAGAAATCCGGCCCATCGTGGCCGATGCCCTGTCCGCCGCCGTGGAAGGACTAAAGGCTGCCGAAACAGGTGTCGCGGAGAATATCAAGGCTGTTTTGGAAGGAGCTGTAGATGGTGTTCGTGTCCATAAGGATCAGGCTATCGATGTTGTCAGAAAAGAGATACGTGAACTTGAAGCGAAACTTGAAACGGAAAGAGCCGAACTGGCACAATCTGTCAAAGATGCCCTCCAGGGAGCAAAAGAGGCGGGTGAAGTATTTCCCGAAGAGATCCGCACTCAGATCGAATCTGTTGTAACTGACATCAAACTGAATAGTACGGAACTATTAGGTTTGACCAGGGAGACGGTTAAAGAGGCGGCCAAACAGGCCATCGAGACCGGCGAGAATGTGAGAGAGACAGTGGCTCAAATTGCCAAGGATGCCACGGAAAAGGCACTTAAAGAGAGCCGGTTCACCGCTGACCGGGTGCAGAAAATTGCCGAAAAGGTCATGTCCGGCGCAGTGGAGGCCGCTGAGGAAGCGGGTCAAGAGGTCAAGGATGTTGCTCATGGCGTCTTTGAAGGTGTCCAAAAGGGAATCGCGTCAGCGGTAGAGTCTATTGGAGACAAGACTAAGGAATTTGTCCACGATGATCTTGCCCGGACAAAGGAAGACCTTGAAGTAATCGAGGAGCTTTTTCTGGAGACTGTCGGCAGGGTGGCAAAGCGCTCCGGAGAAACAGCAAAGGCAGTATTGGTTGATCTGATTGAACAAACTGAAAAAACGACTTCCGTGCTAAGGGAAAAGACCGGTCATGCAACGGAAAAAGTCGCTGGAAGACTGGAGAAAGCCGGAAAAGAAGCCGTGAAAACGAGCGTGAACACCGCCGGCAAACTAACCCGCGCCATGGCCGAAGAGGCGATGGAGCTTGGAAAAAGATCCGTAGACGTTGCAAAGGGGGCCATCTCGGGGATGTGGAAGGGAGCAAAAGACGCCCTTCAAAAAGAAAAGGACAACCAGTAGCGACTCGACCAAGCATTTACATGGCAAGAAAAAGCGATTGAGGATCAAGGACTTGTGGCAGATGAAACTGTGAAACGAACTTCATTCAAATATTTGGTACTGCTGATGCTGCCAATGAGCATTGCGTTTGTTTTTGGGGATATACCGTGTGAAGCTGCGGAAAATTCACGGACATTCAGCTTTTATTTTGAAAACGATCTGTTTGCGGATACCGACCAGGGCTACACCAACGGTATAAAGCTGTCCTGGATTTCAAATGATTTGACCGGTTATGCAGAGAGCGGCAGGCTACCGGGCTGGAGCTTGCCGCTCATCCGCAGGCTACCTTTCATCAATGAGCCGGGGCTGCAGCGCAATGTCGTCATCTCCATCGGGCAGAACATGTATACACCTGAAGATATTGAGGCTGAAGATCTGATTGAAGATGACCGCCCATATGCGGGATGGACCTACTTCGGCATCGGCCTGCACAGTAAAAATGAGCGTCGTCTGGATTCGATGGAGATACAGATCGGCATGGTAGGCCCTGCATCTTTTGCTGAACAGACGCAAAAATGGGTTCATGAATGGAGAGGTTGTCAACGCCCGAATGGCTGGGGCAATCAAATCAAAGACGAACCCGGACTTGCCGTCATATACGAACGAAAATGGCGCTTTCTGTATGATAGGGATATCGGGAAACTTGGTTTTGATGTCATTCCTCATATAGGTGGCGCACTGGGCAATGTTTACACCTATGCCAATGCCGGAATGGAGGCCCGGCTGGGATGGAATATCCCCGGGGATTTCGGGACATCTCTAATCCGTCCGTCCGGCGATTCCAATGCCCCTCTGAGTGCACAGGACCCGCGCGTCAAAAGTGATCATGGATTCGGACTGTATGTGTTTGGTATGGTCGACGGGCGTGCCGTGCTGCATAACATTTTTCTGGACGGAAACACCTTTAACCACAGCCACAGCGTTGATAAAAAAAATTTTGTGGCTGATATTGGAGCAGGCGTCGGATTGATCATTTATCGCTTCAAGCTTTGCTATACCCATGTTTTGCGGACAAAGGAGTTCACAGGACAAGAAGATGACCAGGCTTTCGGCTCCATCACCCTTTCCTTTACATACTGAATAAGGATATAACGAACCAATGGTTCAGCTGTACGTGTTCACAGGGGCTGTAAATCAGGGGGGGGGAGCGTTTTAGATCCAGGCCAGATCGGGTTCGGTGCCGGCGAAGAAATTGTGGATCAGCCCCGCGAGCAGCGGGAAGGTGGCCCTGGCACGAAGGCGGCAGGTTTCCTTGAACGACAGGATGCGTTCCACCCAGCGGTTTCCCTTTTCGCTGCGGGTGCCCAGGCTGCGTTTTCGCCATAGCACGGCAAAGCGCAGCGCCCGCTCGGCCCGGTTGTTGGTCGGCTCCACGCCCTCATGCGCCAGAAAGGTCCACAGCGAATCGAGCTGGCGGACAATCCGGCGGGCAAGCTTGCCGGCCTCGTTTT
>Ga0190344_1000510_pt1 | contig 18627 bp, 12 predicted proteins | sample 48721323_MG_FD_161662 | JGI IMG/M metagenome (GOLD analysis project Ga0190344, IMG submission 161662) | Hydrothermal vent microbial mat bacterial communities from Southern Trench, Guaymas Basin, Mexico - 4872-13-2-3_MG | ecosystem: Environmental > Aquatic > Marine > Hydrothermal vents >... | reverse complement strand
ATACCCTTCAAAATCGTATTCATGTAGAACAGGATCGTATGAGTCTTCGGCTTTTCTGTCCCAGTACAGAGTCACCTTGCCATCCCCTGGTACAACTTTTAATGTAGGTTTATCAGGAGCCGGGGGAAAACGATAATCACTATCGTAAATTTTCTGGACTGTTTTTCTGTTATTCATCAGGTCAGTAATATCCATATCAGGACCGCCGCCCTCGCCGTAAACCAGGGCAAGAGAGAATCGCTGCGTTTCTCCTGCTCTCAGAGGGAAGTATCCTGATCCGTAAAAAAAGTCTCCGTCTTCTCCTCGCTGAGGTTTATTGTTAACAATAGATTCAGGCACCTCAAAATGCCCAGGAGAGAGACGATTCCAGAGATCCTCATCATCAGCCATTGAGAAATCATTGGAAGGTGTGAAATATTCAAAACTCGTAAGACCGATCTGATCGGATTCATCAACATCTGTCTGATCAAAATTGGGTTCTCCAGGAGTGGGGATGCCGTCTCCTTCACCCCTGTCGTTAGTTCCCATTATACCATCGGCTCCCACATCATCATACTCAGGATTCCAATCACCGTCATTATCAATCCCGTCATCACGTCTTTCATCAATTAAAGGATCATTCACACCAATGCCATTGATATAATCCTTGTGACGCACAGGACTTAATATATCAATTAGAGTGTGCCCTTTTTGATCTTTCCTTATCTGTCTGTAGTGAAGATAATAATTCTCATCTATCAATCCGTCAAGATCATTATCTATACCGTCATAAGCATTGGGATTAACGGATTGTTTTCCGTCTTTTATAATAACATTTCCTTCAACAAGTTCAGTCTCCCCCGGTACAATATTAATTTCCACAGGTTGACCTGTTGCTTTACCTCTTGTTACGAATGTAGTATCATAGTTTGGTACTTCAACTACAGTCCTATTGTAGTTATCATCAATAAGAACAACTTTATCACCGGGCATAATTACACGGCTCTTAAAATCATCCTCAGAGAAAAACGGGCCTGTAGCGTGTATTAAAAGATTTTCATCTGAATCCTGATCATTGTCTATTCCGTCATATGGGTTGCCGGGGCTCTCCAGAAATGCATATCCTACAACCCCTACATCTCCCACCCAGCGGGGATTCCTGCTGCAATTATCATCATAATCTGCAGTAAAAGTCAAATCATTCTGCACATCGAAAAAAGAATAATCATCATCATACTCATTGTAGTTTTCAGTTGAAGTTACCCCAACATATGTTCCTACAAGCATGCCGAAAACAACCTTGCTGTAATCTGTTGTGCTTGTGTTTGTTATCTCATAAAGCCAGAAAATACAATCCTGTGCCAGAAAATCAGACCACTGCATTGCACGCACTTTAACAACAAGTCCCAGTCCGTTTCTTGTAGGATCATTGGAATCAGGTTTAAATGATACATTCCATTTATTATACTCCGGATAGTTAAACTCTTCATCATTATTATCATCCATAACAAAATAGCACTCTTCAGATGCTGTGGTTGTCTTTCCAAAAAAGCCATTCCATGAGCCTGACCAGCCCGGATCCTCAGGATCATTCATCTTATCAGGCCACTGACTCGGCCAGGAAAGTGGATCACTGAACAATGCAACGCCCTCTTTACCCTCATTAAAATATCCTGCAACAGGTTCAAATCCCCAGTACTTACCTGACGGAGACAACTCATGCTGCCTTGTAGGCCTGTCAACAGGGGACACAACAACAGAGTGGAATGTCTTATCCTGAACAACAACTTCAGCACCTACAAGAGGGCTCACATCTCCGATATAACCGTTGTTGTCATAAATCCATGCTCCCCTGTCACCCTTTTCAGCAGGTTGTCCGATTACTCCCCAATTACCAAATACGGTCTTTACAAGATTTCCACGCATTACAGAAGACCGTCTGTACTCCCTGCCGCTTTGAGCAAATATCATCTGGAATGAGAGTAACAACATGAGAATAATGATGCTATTTATTATTTTTTTCATTATAAAAACTCCGTACTAAAAAGAATAGGTAAACCCTATCTCAACCCTTCTTGGCTGAGAGTAGAATGATGCATTTGTAAACCATTGATTCAGAGAGTTTATAAATTCCGGAGGATTGGTTGATAATGCTCTCAATTCATCAGTAGTGAATCCTGCACGACCTGTATCATTGTACACATTTATCTCATTTAAAGTATCAAACAGATTAAAGACCTTCATAAAAAGAGTTAACTTCCCCGGACCGACTTTAAAATCCCTATAAGCCCTGAGGTCAACATTATACGTTCCCGGTTTCCTCTGACTGTTTGTAAGAAGAGTTGATATGTCAGTGGAAGCTCTTGGTGTGTAGGGCAATCCGCTTCCCCACTGCCCCAGAAGACTGAAACCCCAGTCTTTATCCCTGTACGAAAAAGATGCATTAACAGTATGCTTTTGATCCCAGTTTAACGGAGTAAGCTGAACTTCCGGAAGGGTTCCTCCTGCAAGAGCATTTCGTGCCTGATCAGGATCCGAATTAGTTCCCTTGGCAATCTGCATTGTGTAATCAATAGAAGCGCTGAAATTATTTGAGAATCTTTTATCAAGAGCAACAACAATACCTCTGATAAATCCGAAATCACTGTTGATGAATTTACTGTACTTTGCAGCGCCTCCGAAAAGTACTATCTCCTGAGCCCTGGTTCCGGTCAGGTTCCTCACATCACGGAAATAACCGGTTAGCGATAAAGATATGTCTTCACTTAACATCTGCTGAAGTCCTATCTCTCCGCTGATAGTCTGCTCCGGTTCAAGGTCTGCATTTCCTATTATTCCCACATTGCCTGTTCCCGATCCGAGTTCAAAATCCGGATTCTGGTACAACAACTCAAACCTTGGTATCTGGAAAAAATGGCCGTAAGAGAAATGGATTACTCCTCCTTCGGTAATTGGGAATGAAAAACCTATACGGGGACTTACCTGGAACTTACTTGTTGCCTTACGATACCAATACTGCTCCCGTTCTTCAATTGTTACAGCAGGTTCTCCTGCATCCCATATTCCGTTACCTTCGGTTCCGTCTGCATCATGAGTGTTTGGAATACCGTCGCTTCCCCAGTCATGATAACGATTCTCAGCACGTATCGGATTTGTTATAGTTGGGTCGCTCTCATCATTAAGCACAACTCCGTCAGGTGAGAAATAGTCAAATCTGATACCTATATTTACAATCATATATTTAAATTCCATCTTATCCTGGATATATGCTGATAGTGCCTTGGGGTAATGAGTGTACCTGCTGGTATAAATCGTACTATCCGGCATTACACGTGTTTGTATAAACGGATCATCAAAAATAAGATTTATCTGTGACTGATTAACAGAAGGCCTGAGAGAAATATCTTCTTGTGAAACTCTGTACTCCCTGTATTCCACACCTGCTTTTATCTGATGGGTATGAGTGATTTGGCTTGTAAGATCGCTTTTTAGAACAGAGGTTGCTGTCTCTCTCTCAAAATGTATATTCGATGTACCACCTGTCTTAAAAGAATAAGCCTGCTGTAAAGAAAGGTCAGGATGAACATACCGCTGATCATGCATATCCTCGTAAAGATAGCGCTTAAAACCTTTAGTATAATGAGAAAAAGCTATCTTGTAAAATGTTCTTTTGCTAATTGTATGTGTTAACTGCATAATATGTGTTGCGCCAAGACGATATTTGTTTGTAGCTCCGTCTGGATTTAGCAGAAAATCTCTTTCGTAATCATTGTATTGTACATTATCATAAATAAAATTATATGTCAATTGCAAAGAAGGAGTAATTTTATAGATCAATTTTGCCTGTGTGTAAAACTTTTTATTCCAGTTCATCGGAACATATGCTCCGTCTCCTTTTCCGTTTGCATGATTATTTCTCAGTAAATTATAATAAGTGTAGAAGCTGTCAGGAATGCTTCTTTTTGAATCAGGCAGCATCTGCCATGTAACGAGAGAATCGATTAGTTTGTTAGTACCTAAGATATATTGAAATCCGCGCAGGTTATTGTCAGGATCAGTTATTTTGCTGGCAGCAAAATAATCAGGAGCATTCTCTTCCAGCCAGTTACCATTTATGCCCTGCAGAGCAATTGTTGCTGAACCCGGATTATAACTGCGTTTACCATAAAGCCATCCGTCAGTACTGTAGGAACGTGCATTTACATAAAAGAAAACCTTATCTTTGACAATTGGGCCGTGAATACTTGCTTCAATATTTTTCAGAGCAAAAGGATTAATATCATCAATACCCATAAATACCGATTCATGGTTGGTTAGATGATCTCCCATATAAGAAGTAAACGAACCGCCGAAATCATTATTCCCCTGCTTTGTAGTAATATTTACAATACCTGACATTGCCTGTCCGTACTCAGCATTAAAAGCTCCACTGACAACCTGAAGCTCCTGAACCATATCCTTATTCACTTCAACAACAGAACTGCCGTCATACACATCTGTTACAGGAACCCCGTCAATCCAATAACTCACTTCTCCGCTCCTGCCGCCCCGTACATGAAGGCCTCCGCCGGCATCACGTACAATTCCTGCCTGAAGCTGAATTGCTTCAGAAACTTCGGATATAGGAAGAGATCTCATTGCACCTGCATCAACAACAGCTGTAGAAGCTGTTAAATCTTTTACTACCATTTCTCTCTTTGCAACAATAGTTACACTTTCACCGGTCTCTACAACAGTAGGTTCAAGAGAAATATTTATTGTTGTAGTCAGGTCAACTGAGACCCTCACATTTTGTATTTTGAGAGACCTGTATCCCATCATAGTGGCTCGTATTGTATAGATCCCAGGAGGAACATTAATAATTGTGTACTCTCCCTTTAGATTGGAAGCAGCGCCAATATATGTATTCTCCAATATAATATTTGCCCCTATAAGGGGCTCTCCAGTAGTTCCATCAATAATTTTTCCTCTTATTTTACCTGTTGTTCCGGCAATTGAATCAGATGCAGATAGTAAAATGATCAGTACAGAAAGAAGGGATGAAAAAAACAAAGTATATCTTTTTTCCATTTGTTATTACCCCTGTTTAGTGCAGTAATATTTTCAGAAAATTTTCACGTCAGCAGGTCTCACGAATTATAAGCTCCGGTATGTATTTTTTATGAAACAGACTGGATATTTGGCCTGATATCCTTTTTAATAAAATATCTACTGCCATTTCACCCATCTCAAACATTGGCTGTCTCATAGTACTCAATCCTATGGCTTCCGAAAATTCTATATCATCAAATCCAATTATTGCGATATCATCAGGAATTGTTAATTTTTCTTCACGGATAGCCTTCATTGCTCCAACTGCCTGTATATCACTTGAAATAAACACGGCTGTAGGTCTATCCTCTCCCAACATTAAAAGCCTTTTCATTGCGCTATAACCTGCTTCCCTGCTGAAGCCATCACTCTTTTCATCAGAATCACTAATTACAAGATACTTACTGTCAAAAGTAATCCCTCTGTCTTTAAGCGCCGCTTTATAACCTTCAAGTCGTATTTTTGCAGGAGTACTCTTTAATTGTGCGTCTATCATTCCGACCCGTTTATGTCCGAGGTCAATTAAATGCTTTGTTGCAATGTACGCACCCTTTTTATTTTCGATAAAAAAAGAATCAACTCCAGGATGATAAGAATCTACAAGTACAATCGGAAGATTTTGCTTGTTGAACTCTATAGCATATTTATCAGATAAAGACATTGAGATTAATATTACACCGTCAACGAGCTTGCTGTTTAACACCTTATCAAGTACACTGTTTAAGCGGTTATTCTTCTCAACATTATAAAGTACAAGATCGTATTCAAATTTAGTAACTGATTTCTGAATTCCTTTTAAAAGTTCAATGTAAAAATAACCTGTAAAGAAAGGAACTATTATGGATAATATATTTGTCTTCTGTTTGGCAAGTCCGCGTGCAAATGCATGAGGTTTGTAATTAAGTTTTTCTATTGCGTCAAGAACTTTTTTTCGTGTTTCAGGTGAAATGTGATCGCTATTATTCAGCACTCTTGACACAGTACCAAGGCCTACACCAGCTATTTTGGCAACATCGTATATTGTTACGCCCAAAACACAATCTCCGAAAGAAAATTGTTTAGTTAATCTGGAAGCGCTTCCACGTTAAATAAAATTGCTCATAATTTTTTAAATATTTATTTTATTGGAAGCCCTTCCAGATATATACAATAACTGAATAATTATTGTTTTTGTCAAGTATTTTTTTAATTTTTTTAAAAAATCTTTTTTTACTTTCTTTTAACTCATATGATACATTTTATTTATGTAATTGACCAGCATAGTTTCAGAATTAAATTCAGGTAGAATAGTTGATATTGACTTCTTCATAATATCAATCCAATCAGCTGGTATGTTCTTCTCATCTCTTTTATAAAAGTTTGGGATAATTTCTTTCTCCAATATTTTATAAAGAGATTCTGAATCATCTGATTTATCATTATCTTCTATAGCCCATCCGTTCTCTCCGTTATACCCTTCATTCCACCAACCGTCAAGAATACTAAAGTTAATCACACCATTTATACCTGCTTTCATTCCGCTTGTTCCACTTGCTTCATGAGGTTTAACAGGATTGTTTAACCATACATCAACACCTGATACTATTTTTCTTGCCAATCCGATATTATAATCCTCAACAAAGATAATGCGCCCTTTAAACCCATCCTCTTTCGACACATTGTGAATTTGTCTGATCAATTCTTTTCCTTCTTCATCAGCAGGATGAGCTTTTCCTGAGAAAATAATTACAACCGGTTTATCTGTGTCTGTTAATATTTTCTTGAGTCGGTCTCTGTCTTTAAAAATCAGATCTGCTCTTTTATATGCTGCAAATCTTCTTGCAAATCCTATAAATAAAACATCTTTTTTCAGAAAGGCTGTTTCATCTTCTTCAAGTGTTTCAATTCCTCTGTTTCTTATTTTTCTCTTAATCATATTTTCTTGTATTAAAGCTATCAGCTCTTTTTTAAGATCAATATGTGTTTTCCATAATTCTTCATCAGGTATTTTGTCAATATTTTGAACCCAGTAATCTCTGTTTGTCAAATGCTCTCTCCATCCATATCCCAAATATTTATCAAATAAATTCTTGATGTTAAAAGAAAGCCAGGTATCTGCATGAACACCATTTGTAACCTGATATATGGGGACATCTCTTTCATCTTTTTCCGGCCAGATAGTTTTCCACATCTTTTTTGATACATTCATATGCAGTCTGCTTACTCCGTTTGAGAAACCAGATGTCCTCAATGCAAATGCTGTCATATTAAACATGGACGAATTCTCTGCTCCCTGAACATCAGCCAATTCAATTATCTTTAAAAGATCAATTCCTGATTCTTTGCAATAATTTCCCAAAAACTTCCATATACTTTCCTTCGGGAAGATTTCATTTCCTGCGGGCACAGGAGTGTGGGTTGTAAAAACCGTACTTGATCTTATTTTATTCAAAGCTTCGTCAAATGAATAGCCTTGATTGATTTTTTCAATCATCCTTTCAAGATTTAATAGCGCACTGTGTCCTTCATTAATATGCCATGTACTAATTCTATAACCAATCTCTCTCAGCGCTTTCACTCCCCCAATCCCAATAACAATCTCCTGCAGAAGTCTCATCTCTCTGTCTGCAACGTACAGCCTCTGTGTAATGGCCCTGTTTTTGTTATTGTTCATTTCAAAATCAGTATCAAGTAAAAGCAGCTCTGTCCTTCCGACCTGCGCTTTCCATACTCTTGCATAGATTCCGCTGTAAATATTAATTTTTACAACTATTTGATTATTATTCTTATCAACTACTTTTTGTAATGGCATGTCGGAAAATTTATTATTCTGATAGAAAGACTGCTGAGCTCCCTCATTTGATATTTGCTGTGTAAAATATGCCTGCCTGTACAGCAGTCCTACTCCCTTTATCGGGACACCAAGATCACTTGCTGTTTTTAAGAAGTCACCTGCAAGTATCCCCAAACCACCCGAATAAACGGGGAGTGAAGAGTGTATACCGAATTCAAGACAGAAATATGCAATGGATCCTTCATCCTTATTTTTAATCGATTTGTTGTACCATGTCTGTCTTTTCTCTGCATATTCTTTAAAATCATTTAAAATATCAATATATCTTTTATAAAAACCTTGATTAGAGAATTTCCTCTCAAGTGCATTTAATCCAATCTCTTTAAGAAAGACCACAGGATTTTCATCGACTTCATGCCATAAGTATGAGTCCATATCTTCAAAAAGTCTGCAAAAATCATCATTCCAGCTAAACCGTAGATTTGTTGCCAGGGCAAGTAAATTATCATACTCTTTCTCAATCTTATAGTTCTTCTTTTTACCTATAATCATATCTATTCTTATCCCTTCAATTATATTCTTTTCTATTTATTTTACAACTAAAACTGCACCACTTAAAGCCGGTAATACAATTTTAATCGGCTTATTTCGTGTATAATATCTCTTACCATTTAACTCATCAAACAAAATTGATTCTTCAGGCAGATTGAAAGATTCTGTATTAATTGGAACAGTACACTCTTCATCTTCATTGTTTAAGATAATGAGAATTTTATTTTTATCGTCTTTTCTTTCAAAAGCAAACAGGTTTCCTTTAGCAAGAACAGTACGATATTCACCTGTTCTCAAAGCTGAATATTTTTTACGAATTTTAAAAACTATTCTATAAAACTCGTGTATATTCCTTCTGCTTACATATCTCTCCCAATTCCAGGGGAAAGTACGCCTGTTATCAGGATCTTTTCCTCCTTCAAGGCCTACTTCATCACCGTAATACACATGTGGTATACCTACATAAGTTGCTTCAAACAGAGCAATTAATAGAACTTTTTTTATATCACCGCCTGACATTGTCCTTATTCTTTCAGTATCGTGGCTCCCAGCAAGATTCATCATTGCAAACACTGATTCCTCAGGATAGATACACCTTCCCGGAGCTAGCTCTTTATCAAAACGTTCGGCATCTATTGTCCGCCTTGCAAAAAAGGAGAGTACCGGATCCCGGAAATATTTGTAATTCATTGTGGAATGGAAGTATTGAGGGCCTATCCATTTTATAGCATTTCCCCATATTTCACCTATAATGAGTGCATCAGGTTTTCTTAATTTAACAGCTTTACAGAATTTCTCCCACATCCAGAAAGGAACTTCATTCGGCACATCCAGACGGAATCCGTCAATTCCCAGATCCAGCCAGTAACGTGCTGCATCCAATACATAATGAACAACAGCCATATTTGGAATTGCATTGCTTATGTTTACAACATCATTCTCCTTGTCATTAGGACGTGAGAGGTCATAATTTAATGTAGGATGTATTGGGAAACCCCACCAGCAGTCATAATATGAACATGGTGTCGGGGCTCCTGCTTCAGGAAGAGGCCATTTTCTCCATTCAAACCAATTCCAGTATCTTGAAGCCGGGCCCTTTTTTACTGTGTCAAGAAACTGCAGATTATAATTACCAGTATGATTAAATGCCATATCCACAATAATTCTGATGCCCAATGAATGTGCTTTTTTAACAAATTTTTTAAAAGTCTTTTCATCGGCAAAATGAGGATCAATTCTTTTATAATCTACAGGATCATATTTATGATTTGATCTTGCTTCGTTTAATGGATTAAAATATATTATTGTTATTCCCAAATCCGACAGATATATCAGTTTTTCCATAACACCTTTTATATCGCCGCCGTAAAAGGAAAAATAATCAGGTTTACCGTCAGTTCTATAAGGACTCTTTGATAATCCCTTTACATCATACCAGTCATGAACAAAATGAAAATATTCCCCGTTTGTTTTCCCTGTTTCAGGAAGATTTCGTACACCATTATAATAAAATTCCTTAAAGTCCTGATCATTATCCGGATCTCCGTTCCTGAATCTGTCAGTAAATATCTGATAAATAATTCCGTTTTTTGCCCACTCCGGAGACTCAAAATATTTTATTTCGTTTCTACCAAAAGAGTACATGGATTTTAACATAGGTTTTTTGTCGATAAATCCATTTGGTGTCTGATAAATGGTCTTTTCTCCATCTGTGAATTTAAAAGTAAAGTAAACAGGGAGTTTATTCACCTTTAAATTTATATTATAGAAATCATAAACTGTACCTCTACATAAAACATTCAAAGGGATTACTTTTTCTTTTCCTTCTCTGCCAATTCTGATTACAAGTTCCACTTTATCAACATCATTTGCAAAAGACCTTGCTTTAAATCTGTATTCATTCTCTTTTACAGGATCAACCAGACTGTAATCAATTTTAACGGGGATATTATCGATGAATATCTTATTGTCTCCTTTTTTGAAAACTGCATCATTAAATCTGTCATCTACAATGAGGACTGAATTTTTTCCTCCCCGTCCGTCCGGTTCAAATGCTTCTGCTGTTTTATCTGTAATCCATTCACCATTTACAACAAACTTATAAACATACTTCCCCTCAGGTAAAAAGAGTACCTTTTTGAATATACCCAGCTCTTTGTTATAAATTAATTCGTCTTTTTCTGCACTCCAGTCATTAAAATTACCCGCGATGTAAATCGATCGAACATTTTTATCTTTTTCATTATATTTTATTTCCACTCTCTTAAGAGAATCCTTATATTCTCCGGCTCTCAGGAACGTCGCAGAGGAAAATTGAATCAAAAGAGTTGTAATAAACAAAATAATCAACTTGGATTTCATGTCATTATTATAAAACATTTTATCCCCAATTTTATTATAAAACAAATTCTCAAATAATAGTCACTTATTATCTATCTATATTATAGATTTTTTGTTATTAATTTCATGAAAACAGGTAACAATTTAAAAACAGATCCTTCTGCCGGTAAAAATTGCTGGAATTGTAAATTTTAATACGTGGTTATCGGAAATTTATACATTAATTTTTAAAATGCAAGTTAATTTTTCTTAAATTAAATATTATCTGTTAATTTGTATTGACTCAAAAACAAAGCAACTTTAAATAGATTGAGCTTTTCCATAAATCATTCATTGTCTCCTGATAAATGTAACTAGTAAAGACCAGTAATTTCAAAATGATCACATCTCCTAAATATGAAATATTTAGAAGTAACAAGGTTACAGTGCATGAATTTATAAAAATAAAAAACTACATCCTCTCTCAAAATAACAAATCTTTCTTCACAAGATTCAATTAAATAAAATAATCTCACTAACCATATTAAACATTAATCCAATTTCTTAAATAATCATTCTCCCTCAATTTTGTTTTTCCTGTTTTGTCTGATTTTAAAAAGTTTATTCTTGACATTTTTATTCCAATAATATATATTGGAAAAACAATTATTATAATTAAACCCCATTCCGATAATAATAAAATTTTAATAGAAATTAAAATTTTCGGCTCTGCGATAGTAAATTTTATTTTTAACCTGTAAGGCCTTCACTAAACAGTACAGGACATTAAAATATTGCTAAAAAAATTACTTACCACATGCATCAAACCCAAACAGGATGATAGGATATTTATAATTTCTAATGAGAAATACAGTAAATTTGCCTTCTCTTTACATGAAATACTTTTAGCAAAAAATTTTAATCCTGCAATATTCATTGTTCCGTCAGATAAAAAAGGTTTTTCCATTTCCACAAAATTAATCAAGCCTATAATAGGAAAGTCAGACATAATTATTTCTCTTGCAGACAATTATTGCTCTTTTAATGATTTCAGCGAGAATTCCTCCCTTTCTGAAAAAAGATTTATAAATCTGCATGAAATTTCGGAAAAGTCTCTTCAAAGAATATTCAGTATTGAAAGAAATATTGTTGCAGGAAAAAGCAGAAAAGTGGCTGACATTCTCTCAATAGGAAAAACAGTCAAGATTTACTCAGGAAACGGAACAGAACTGCACCTTTCAATAATAAAATCCAAAGGTTTGGCTGTAATAGGCGACGCTTCAAATCCCGGGCAGTCTACTTCTGTACCTTACGGATTTTGCCGTATTAATGCAGTTTCAAAATCAGCATCAGGTAAACTATACATTACAGATTCGTTTACAGGCATTGGCATGATCACGGATAATGTAAAGCTTAATATAACAGAAGGAAAAATTAAACGGATATTTGGCAATGAGGGCGCAGAGAAAATTCGGAATCTTGTAAAATATAATTCAACCCCTTTGAGAGATGTGTTATGCGTAGGTGTAGGGACTCATCCCAATGCAAAATTTACCGGCATGGCTTTTGAGGATAAATGTGTTGAAGGTGTTGTCCATATAACTATTGGACACAAAAAATCAAAATCTTATAGTATTATAAAACCTCATAAATTTGATATTGTAATACGGAATGCTACTTTAAAAGTGGACAGCATGACTTTGGTAAAAGATGGGGTACTTCAGGTATAGGAACTTTAAAAAACTCTCTCTTTCAGCAATCCTGTAAATGCGATAATTTTATTCCTTATTTCATCAGTAGAAAGCTGATAGTCAACACATCCCGCTTTTATTGCTTCCTTTGGCATTCCGTAAACAATACTCGTTTTTTCATCCTGCGCAATTGTAACTGCACCAACGGATTTCATATGACATAGACCTTCTGCTCCGTCTTTTCCCATACCTGTAAGTATGATACCCATTTTACTGACAGAATCATCTTCCTTTACTGATTTCATTGTCACATCAATTGAAGGGCATACAAAATGGACTTTTTCACCCTTGGACAAATTTATACGATAATCATCAGTCAATGTAAGGTGCAGTTCACTTGGTGCAATATATATACAGCCTGAGGACAATTCTTCTCCGTGCTCAGCAATTTTTACGTTTGAGTCAGAAATTTTTTCAAGGCTTTCGCATAATGCTTTATTTACAAATTTTGGCATATGCTGAACTAATATAACAGCACCGTTTAATCTCGGGGTCCCGTCAAGAACCTCTTTTATTATTCTGGGCCCCCCTGCTGATGCTCCGATAACAACTAATTTATATGGTTTCATCTATAAAATATTCCTATTTTAGGTATGACAGATATTCATTAACAACTTTAACAAGATCAGTGCTTTTAAAAGGCTTTTTTATATAGTCTAGTACATATTCCTTAAGATCTGCCATTTTTGTATCAGGCTCGTCTTTTCCCGTAAGCATGCTTATTATTACATGATCAATCAGTCCTTTTTTAACAATCTCCCTTATAGTATCCCACCCGTCCATTTCCGGCATTACAACATCCATTAAAAGAACACCTTTAAACCCTGCTTCAAGCTCTTTCAGGCAGTCCTTTCCGTTTGTTACTGCAGTAACTTCCATGCCATTTGCTTCCAGAACTTTCTTTACTACGCTGATAACGGACTCGTCATCGTCAACTATCATTACCCTTTTAACCCCTTTTTCCATTATGCTCTCCTTAATTCAATTTATGGTAAACAGACAGGGATGATACAACAGGATCTATCTGGTAAGGCGCTTTTTTGCTTTTCTTAAATGTCTTCCATAACTCGGAACAATTCTTATGCGCCTGTCTTTTCCGGAAACACCCGTGGAAACAGTACTCACCCCTCCTCTGTCTTTAAGATAATCATGTATTATGAATCTTTCGTAAGCCCCCATAGGAGGAAGCTCTTCTTCTCTTCCGTTCATCAGAACTTCCTGTGTCTTCTGTTCTGCAAGCCTTCGCAATACTCCGACAGGATAAACCTTTATGACCGTATTTTCTTCTTCTTTATAGGTCTTTATTGAGTACTCACTCTCCTTTTTTTCAAAATACCTGTAAACCTGTTTTCTCTGGAATGAATTTAAGTCTTTTATGTAGGCTGGTTTTAAAGAGTTTAAAAGCTGCTTTTCAACGCTTTTTATTATAAGATAGACATCTTTATCAATTTCCTCTTTTTTTCTGCGTATTCTTTTCTCTGGTCTCCGTACACCTGTTTGCTCGTACAATTTTATTCTCCTGATTATTCAACAACCAATTGTTCTCTATCATAATAAAGTCCGTACTGATTATTAAAAACAATACTGCTTAAACTCCTTTTAGGAACATGCAAAATTCCTTTATCATCTTTGTAATATTTTATTGATTCGGCAGCTTCTTCAGTTACAGGATTCTCTGCCGGATAGCCGAAAGCTATTACTGAATCAAGCTGAACATTATGGGGGATCCGTAAAATCTTTTTAATACTTCTGCGTTTAACAGATTTAATCCAGCATGAGCCTATACCCAATTCCCATGCAGTAAGCAACATATTCTGAATAGCGGCAGAAGCATCAACCTCTCCCTTTTTTTTCTTTTTTTTCAAAGATATTAAAACTGCAATATAAGCGGATGGTTCTTCACCTTTTCCGGGTATTCCGTGAGGATGTATGTAACCAGCCCACTTTAACAACGGAAAAATCTGATTAACTTTTTCCCTGCTGTTTACTATCACATATTCACAGGGTTGGATATTTGCGGCTGAAGGGGCAAATCTTGCAGCTTCTACTAATTTTAATAATTTTTCTAATGATATGGGGTCTTGACGAAATTTCCTTACAGAACGACGGGTTTTAATCAGTTCAAAAACAGTTCCCATCCCCATAATCTCCGGTGTTGTATGTAAAATTTATATAATCCCGATTCTACGGTTGTTCTTCCGCACAATCAGGTATTCGACTTAAATTCACTTATTAATTATAAGAAATCAGTCAATTACATGCAAGTTTTTTCTATGTATTTTTCTGCAAATGGTTAAGATATCATTTTTTCTGATAAATATCAGTTCCACATGCTATTTTTATTTTTGTATAAATTCTTCTGCTATTTTCTCAGCGATCTTTGTAAAAGACACACTACTGTCAGCCGGCAGCCATTTTATTTCCGGATTTTTTCTGAACCATATCATCTGTTTTTTTGCATATCTTCTTGTATTCTGCTTTATAAGTTCCACTGCTTCCCGCTCTGACAATTCTCCGTTAAAATAACGCAACACTTCTTTATACCCCACTGAATCAAGACTGTTTAAATCCGGAGAAAAACCCATTTTCAATATTCTTCTTACTTCCTGAAAAAGACCTTTTTCAACCATTTTTTCAACACGGATGTTAATTCTGTTGTAAAGTTCCCTTCTTTCCCATAAAAGCCCAAAATATACCGGAGAATAATTACATTTTTTTGTCTTCTCTCTTTTTAAGTCCGACATCTTTCTGCCTGAAATAGTGCATACCTCTAAGGCTCTTATAATTCTTTTTGAATCATTTGAATGGATCTTCATTGCAGTTTCCGGATCCATCTTTTCAAGTATTCTGAAAAGATGAGCAGATCCTCTTTCTCTTTCAATTTTTTTAAATTCGGCTCTGACAGCATCATCTTTGTAGTCGCCTTCAAATACTCCCTCCACCAAAGCCGAAATATACAAGCCCGATCCTCCTGCAACTATAGGAATTTTCCCTTTTAAAAAAATCTCTTTTAAACATTTTCTTGCCATTTTTTGATATTCACCTGCGCTGAAATACTGGTCAGGCTCAAGAATACTGATCAAATGGTGTTTTACTTTTTTCATTTCTTCCGGGTCAGGTTTTGCAGTTCCTATATCAAGGTATTTGTAAATCTGCCTTGAATCTGCAGATATTATTTCACTGTTCAGAATTTCTGCAAGAGCAACGGATAGTTGGGTTTTTCCACTGGCAGTAGGCCCGGTAATAACTATGAATTTCGAAGATCCGTTTTTTTTCAACGTCCGAATCTCCTGTCAAGCTCTTCAAGTGTAATTGTGTGAACAATTGGTCTGCCATGAGGACAAAAATAGGGTTCACTTGTAGCAAAAAGCTGATCTATTAATGATTCCATTTCCTGTACTGAAAGTTTCTGCCCTGATTTTATTGCAGATTTACATGCATAAGACTTTGCAACTGAATCCAGAATATCCTTATCTCTGGTTTGCATCTCAGAATAATCCTCTATTATGCCGCGTAAAAGCTCTTTCTCTTTTCCGCTTTTTACTCCAACAGGTACAGCTTCTATGACAACTGTATTACTGCCAAAATCCTTTAACTTAAATCCTATCTGCTCCATATACGGCAGAATTTCTGTTAATATCTGATATTCTTCTATGGTAAGCTGAACAGCCTGCTCAAAAAGAAGCTGCTGTGAAAGGGCTTTTTTCTGCTGACTATGTTTAAGGGCCTGTTCGTATAAAATTCTCTCGTGCGCCACATGCTGGTCAATAATTGCAATACCGCTTTTTATCTGTGAAATTATATATCTATCATGAACCTGCCAGACTGAAAATGTTTCCCTTTTTTCAAGACTATTTTTTTTGTAATCAATCACATGATGCTCTTCACCAAAAACAGGCCTTTGCGCATCAAATGTCAGCTGTCCGAGATCTTCGGGGCTTGTTTTTATTTTTTTTGAATAAGATGAGCCTGAATATCCGAATTTTGAAAGGCTTAGCCCTGCAACAACAGAAGGTTTACGCAAAGCATCTTTAACGGACTGTCTTACAAGAGAATAAACAAAACGTTCATCCCTGAACCTTACCTCAATTTTGGCAGGATGCACATTAACATCAAAAAATCTTGCCGGCATTGTAAGAAAAATTACATATATCGGAAATTCTTCCCTCATCAGCCGGTTTTCATATCCTGAAACAATTGCGTGCGAAATACTTCTGTTTGAAATATACCTTCCGTTCAGAAATAAAAATTGATCGCTTCTGCTTCTCTTACCCTGCCTTGGCCTGCTTATATATCCGGAGACAGTAATACCGCCGCTTTTATTTTCAACCGGTATCAGAGAATTTGCAGATTCTTCTCCAAGCAGATCTTTCAGTCGTGTTATCTGGTCTGCATTAAAAAGGTCTGCTGTTTTTTGTCCGTCTATAAAATAAGAAAAAGATATTTCCGGCCTGGAAAGGGCTATTCTTCTGAAAACGCCTGTAATATGCTGCAATTCTGTTGCAGGTTTTTTAAGAAATTTTCTCCGGGCAGGCGTATTGAAAAATAAATTCTTAACAGAAACTCTGGTACCCTTTCTCGGAGCGGTTTTTTGTGCATCTGTTATAACGCCTGCTTCAACTTCAATTACAGTTCCTTCGTTTTCTTCCTTTCTGCACGAATGAATTGTCATTCTGCAAACAGATCCGATACTCGCCAAAGCCTCACCCCTGAAGCCGAGACTTTCCAGATCTTCCAGATCTTCAATAGAATTTATTTTACTTGTAGCGTGATTTTTTATGCATAAAACCAGGTCTTCTTCAGACATACCGGATCCATTATCATCAACTTCAATTGCTCCGGTTCCGGATTCCTTAATACTCAAAGTGATATGATCCGCTCCTGCATCAATAGAATTCTCCATCAACTCCTTTACAACGGAGCTGGGACGCTCAACAACCTCTCCTGCAGCAATCATATGCGTTACAGAATCAGGAAGAATGTGTATTTTTGCTGACATTTAATTCCGATCTAATTAACTTTGCTGTTTCACTGTTTTTTATTCCTATTACCTTGCAGTTCGGTTTGCCTGCAATTTCCTCTATGGGGCGGTTTCCATTATACACAACAACGTCAGTTCCGGTTCCTTTTGTTATTGATAACATTTTCTTTATCGTATTCTGACCAGCATCTTCGGAAACAAGAACAAGGCTTATTCTTTTCTTTAATAAATATTTTTCCACTGCAGTAACGCCACGTAAAACATCTCCGGATCTGACACCCATTCCTATCAATTTTTCCGCTTTATTCCGGTTAAGTGATTTCTTTAATTTTTTTAAAATATCCCCTGTTATCTTTTTATTTATTTTCTCTCTTTTCGCCAGGCCTAAAAAGCACTCCCAATTATCGCATATCATGATTGAATTTTCATTACACAATTTGGGTATATCAGGGATCAAACCGTTGGTTTTATCCTTTTTAAAACAAATATAATGTCCCGGTTTTAATTCTTTACCGCATATATCACATTTCAGAAGCATAATTCCAATTTTCACTTCCTGAGTTTAGACAGAAAATAAAGTAAATAAACAATAAAACCGAGCAGAGTAAACAGCCATATCAGAGATTTTTTTTGAGCTGTTTTTTTTGATCTGATCCGCGTAAATTTTATGTGCCTGTGCTTTCTATCCTCCTTTTCCGGATCGTAATATTGATATTCTATCTGAAACTTTCTGTTTCTTGGAAGTCGTGTTCCTAACATCCTATTCTCCCATATTTTATCCTCATGGAATAAAATATAATAATGACTGGCTAAACAATCAAGACATTACTTGATCGCAGGAACCGCAATTTAAAATTACAGCAAAAGAAAATTCTTGCTATTTTGTTTATTTTTTATCATTTTTGTGAGCCTTATATTTTAAATGCGGAGGGAAGAGTGGGTAAAAACAAATTTGATGAACTTCTCGAAATTATGGAAATATTAAGAGGGCCCACAGGATGCCCCTGGGATAAAGAGCAGGATCATAAATCTCTTATACCTTTTTTACTTGAAGAAACATACGAAGTTATTGAATCAATAAATAAAAACAGTATTGAAGATCTTAAAGAAGAACTCGGTGATCTTCTTCTCCAGATTGTTTTTCATGCACAAATTGCAAAAGAGAGCGGGGAATTTAATAT
>Ga0190344_1000509_pt1 | contig 18678 bp, 13 predicted proteins | sample 48721323_MG_FD_161662 | JGI IMG/M metagenome (GOLD analysis project Ga0190344, IMG submission 161662) | Hydrothermal vent microbial mat bacterial communities from Southern Trench, Guaymas Basin, Mexico - 4872-13-2-3_MG | ecosystem: Environmental > Aquatic > Marine > Hydrothermal vents >... | reverse complement strand
TATTTGAAAGCACATTAAAAATATCCAGACCTGTAAACGGTTTATAAATCCTTCTGACTGCTTTTTTTATAAACTTAGGAAATAATCCCGCAATGAATTTACGTATAGCAGCAATTCCGTTGATACAGCTTATACTTTCCTGTTCCTGCCACCATTCCTCAGTACTTTTCCCAGCTCTACCAATAAATTTAATTTCAAATCCTGCATGTTCCAGAGCTATGGCAAAGGATTTCTCAGAAAAGTGAGACAGATGAGGTATTACTGCATTTCTCTGTGAAATATGATTTTTTACATCTTCCACAGGTACCTCACATACAAACACGGATTCATCTGTCATTAATCTTTTAACATGATTCAGAACACCCGGAATATCTTCCGAATTGTAATGCTCAAGAACGTGAGACATTAAAATAAAATCAAATTTTCTGTTGTCCAGATCCGGAATAGGTTTGTCATTAAAAAATCCGTCATAAAGATGTACACCAAGAGAGTTCAGAAAACCCCTGGAATGTTTATCAGGTTCTACAACAAAAAGGGAAACTCCGGGACACAGGTTCTTTACAGCGTGGGATGAAAATCCGTTTCCCCCTCCTATATCCAGAAAAGAATCACCCGGTTTAAACTCCCTGAACATTCTTGCAAGCATTATCTGTGAAAGAGATCTTGTTTCAATTAAAAATCTATCAAAAATTATTGAACCGGATTTTATCCCGTACCTTGCACCTGGTGTCCTGTACAAATTTTTATAATATTTAGATAGCTCCTTCTGCTCCACAGGAGGAGCAACAAATCCGAATCCGCACTTTTTACAAAATACAAGTTCTTTTGATCCGAAAACACCCCTGCTTACATCGGAAACATCTTCATCACTATTTAAATATGGTAAATACTCTTCAACCGTTATACTTGATGAACATATCGGACATATATATTTTTTCATATTTTTTTCTAAAATCTACTCCAATCTGATTACCTTAACGCCTGTAGGCGCATTGGGAGGTGTTATGTCTGAATTGCCCAATGGCCCTCTGTAAACAAATTTGACTGCATCGGAAATAACAACTCCGCTTGTGTTATTTGTTATTTTTATTGAGGATTCTTTACCTTTTGAAAACGGGAATATTCCGAGACTGTTCCACCTTCCAAAATTAGTTGTCTGATCCACATATATTGTTGTATCCACTCCTGTACCTGCATCATTGATAATAAAAGGAACATGATTTGATAATTGCTGACTTGAAGGATCAGACCCAATATATCCATGCCACTCATAAACTTCATACCTTCCGGCAAGCCCGATTGTCGGGACATAACTTGCTATTTCTTCACCTGTTCCCGGAGCAGCCCATGCAAATCCGTACTTCTGATAAGGGCCGTAATCTCTGTTATCATACACTGCATAAAACTTTCTTCCGTCTGTTGACATAACCCACCCGCCGGTATATGAAGCAGGATCTGATCCTGGAGATGTTTGATTATCTTGATTATTGTCAACCACAATAGGAGTTAAAAAAGTCTTTTTGTTTCTGAATAAAATAATACCGTCACCAAATACCTCATCTTCCGCCCAGTTAGCCTTTGCTGCATCCCCCCATAAAATCAGCGGATTAGTGTCTGTAACTTCTTCTCCGTTATTAAACACAGGATCCTGACCTCCCTGAAACCTGTAATATCTTGAACCTGCAACAGGGTCAAGAGCGGAAAGATCTGATGCAGTTACTGTCTGTTCAACGCCTGAAGCATTTACCACTGACACACCATTATCAAAAAATCTTACCCATACACCGTCTGCATAAGGAGTTGCTGCTACAGGCTTACCCTCTATTTTAAGCATATCTGTTCTCGGATAGCCAAGCTGGCCTTTGGTTTCAAATTCGTCATAAAAATAGATGTTCCCGTGATGACCGATCTGATTTCCTTCATCAACATAAAAATATGATGATGTTAACAGACAGCTTGTAAAACCATACCTTACTGATCTGTAGTTATTTTTATATGGCGTAACAGGAAAATTTCTGTTGTAAAAGGAGTGTGAAGAATTAAAAAGCATTATTTTGGGTTCTTTTGTGTTGGTCTTTGTATCATTGTAATTTCTTCTCCACCCCTTCCATGGTCCGTTGTAAATGGGCCAGTCTTCAAAACATGCGCCGTTTATATTAGGCCACAGATCCCATCCTTTTCCGCCGATCTGTACTACAACATATTTAACACCTGGAATCTGGTATTCTCTCTTATGAAAATCCTTAAGCCCCATTTCCCACAATGTTTGAACTGAATCAGCTCCCCACTCCTGACTGTCAGCAACTCCATTGCCGTTTAAATCACCTGTAGTCCTGACATTATAACCAGGTCCTATCCACCACCAGTCATGAAACACACCGTCGTAAACAGAAAAATCAATATCCTGCTGTAAGAAACGAATAATATAATCAATATATGTCTGCGGGCCGTTACCGTCTCCAAGATCTACCTTGGGACAAAGTGGAGTAATATTCATAATGTGGGCATTATTCCAGATCTCAAATCTGTTGCCATTAACATCATGCCAGTACCACTCTTCAGGCAGATCCCCGAGAGTATGCCCTCTGTTGAAATCAATAAGACAATCGCTTGTAGCAAGTAAAATTACAGATGGATTTGCGGCTTTATAATCATAGGCTCTGGCATTGCCCGGAGGATATGCAATAATATCGAAATCCTTTAAAATCTCAACGCATGCTTCGGTCTGGCCGCTGAATGTAAAGATGCCAAGCCTTGGATAAGGCGGATTTAAATCCTGCGCATTCAGAAGCTTGTCCGCATAAGAAATAATAAATATAAAGGACATTACAAAGAGAGAAAAAACTTTCTGCCCGTATCTATTTTTAATGTGGCGGTACATAATAAATCACCTCCGGTTTATAACGATTTATATAGTTCGACAAATTCGGAGACTTCTTTCTCCCATGAGAAACTCTCCTCAACCCTTTGCCTTGCATTCTTGCCAAATTCATCTCTTAATTTAATGTTCTCAAAAAGTCTTAAAACCGAATCTCTTATAGCTTCTGGATTTTTAGGTTCAATAAGTATTCCCGACTCATTATGAATCACTGCTTCAGGAGTTCCGTCAACAGCAGTGGCAATTACAGGAAGCCCTGCTGCCATTGCCTCCAGCACAGCATTGGGAAGCCCTTCGTAAAGAGACGGCAGTAAAAAAACATCAAAAGAGTGAAGCAATTTATCAATATCTGTTCTGAAACCCAAAAGATGAAAATTTTTATCAAGGCCTAATTCAGATATCTTCCCTTCAATTTCCTCACGCAGAGGGCCGTCTCCTGCCAGTACAAAATGTACTGAACTTTCTTTTGAAATCACATCTTTTGCAGCTTCAATCAGATACCTGTGTCCTTTTTGTTCAGTAAATCTCGCTACCGTTCCGAATACAACATCATTCTTTTTAAACCCCAAATCCATTCTCATCGCCTCATCTCTGAATGGATAAAACCTGCTGAGATCTACGCCATAATGAATTGTTATTGTCTTTTCAGACGGAACTTTATATTTACTTTGCACTTTATTTTCTATAGCTCTTGACACAGCTACTGACTTAGTATACAGTCTTGAAGCCAGTTTATATGCCATGATCTGTTTTGGCGTATAAACTTCTGTTACAGCCTCCCATGAAATAATTTTTTTTACTCCTGCAAGTCTTGCGGCAAATGCGCCTATTACATCTGCATAAAAAAGAGTTGTATGTACTATATCAATTTTTTTATCCCTTATCAGAGCTGCAACTTTGGGAATAAGAGAAAAATCAAAAGCTGCTTTTTTTTCAAATACATACGGTGTAATACCCAGCTCCTCAAATCTTTCAAACAGCGGGCCGCCCTGCCCCACACTGCATACAGTACAATCAAACTCATCATTGTACCACAGGTTTAATCCTTTTACAAGATCAAGAACTTTCAGTTCACCGCCCCCGATTGCAAGACCGTTTACCACAAAAAGAATATTTTTTTTATCCGGCTGATTCAATTCTGCTAACCGTGTTTTTATTTTATCTGTGTTCCCGATATCCCTGACGGTGGCCTGGGTGGTGTATTATCAACAGGAATATTGCTTTCTGTTTTTGTCCAGTTATCAAAATCATACTCAATCTGTTTACCGTGCCTTGCAACAATCATTTTATTTCCCGACCATCTGACTAAGTACTTTCCCTTGTTATCAACTGCTTCAAGACGTTTAAATGGAAACGTAAAAACATACTGCCAATCACCCACTCCACCTTTTTTTACTATTGGGACAAGAGTATTTGAGTCAGGAAGATTCTTATAACCGATCCAGTCGCCTCTGCTTGTGATAAATTTTCCTGTCCCAAGATCAACATTGGCAAAAATCGCTTCCTTAAACTCATCTAAGCTTCCGTAATCCACATCCTCTATTGCAACTTCAAGAGCTGCGGTATTCACCTCCGGCCGCAGGCGTATTGCAACCATTGTCCTTCCTTCTTTTAAGAATCTCCAGTTTCCTACGGTCTGATCAACATCAAAAGAATTGCTTCTTAAAGCTATGTGAAAAAACGAAGCATTAATGAACATCGCATTCTTATATTGAAATCCTTTTTCTCCGGTGGTCAGATAGCTCATACTTTCAACCGGATTAGAAACATCTTCACCGTCGTTCTTTGTGTTTATCCATAGCCTGAACGGGATACCGGGTCTGCCGTAACTGCCGGGTTCATCATCGGAACGTATGCAAAGCTGCCAGTTGGATCCTGCTCCGCCTCCGAGAGAATAAAATTTTGTAACATAATTCCACTTACCAGTATTCGGTGCATTTGTAATGCTTTTATTATACTCCATATCAAGATGATAGTAATTATCCGATTCATCGCTTAAATCACCGATATCAAAAATAACATCAGGCAGTCTGTATCCGGAGAAATAAATGCTTCTTGAAGGTTCATGAGAAGGTCTGGGGCCTCCCCAGAAAATATCCCAGTAAAATCTTCCCCACCCCCTTCTGTAAACCTCTTCATAAACTCTTCCCAGCTTACCACCCCACTGATTCCCTCCGAAATCGAGTACAGAATCCAGCATATAAAAATCAAGAAACATCTCAGCCTTTTTCTTCATTACAGGATCTTCGGAAAATTTATAAAGTGCGCTTATACTATGTATAACACACCATGAATAAACAGGGCTGTCAAATTCATTATTCCCAAACTTTACCCAGTTATATAAAAGATAATTTATATAAGCTTCACTAAGCTCAAAAGCATTGTATCTTTGTCCAAGGGAATACAATTTGCCATTCCACATAAACGGGATTACATTCTGACTCGGAGGAGGATCAGTTGAATAATTGATATAAATATCTTTATGATACTGACAATAGAGATATCTGGCAACCCAGTCTGCAATCTGACTGTTCGGAGCGCCTGGCGCAACATTATCTGACCTGCAGGAATTATCATATATAGTCTGAATAAACTCCTTATCAGCATTATAAATCACATCACTATAATCATAAAGAATCCATAAAAGCATAACTGATGACTGCCATTCTCCGTAATGCCAGGCATGGGCATACGGAGCGTATCCTTCTGATGTCCACAATGAACCCCAGCTTACTATTATGTTATGTACTACGTCAAGTACAGGTTTTGAAACTCCGTCTATATCAGTAACATAATATGAGTTTCCATCCAAAGTGCCGTTTTTCATTTTCTCAAGCCATGCCCAGATCCTTTCATGAAAACTTCTGCACTGCTCTCCCATTGTATCAAGATATTCCTGCTTCTTTTGATCAAAAATTGTCTGGGCTGGCAAACTTGCCGCTGTAATGATCAAGAGGAGGGAACCTATTAAAAATATTCTCCCTTTATAACGCATAAATCTTAACCTCCTGAATTTTATTAACTGCTTTTAATGACAGAATTATAAATTGCCATCATATTTTTATAATGAACATTCGGGTCAAACAGCTTTTCCGCTTTTGCTCTTGCTGCTCTACCCATTTCCGATAAATTTCTGTGCGTAAGCATATCTGTTAATATTAAACTTAACTGTTCTGTATTTTTCGCCTCAAAAATAAATCCGTCAACACCGTTATTTATTAATTCCGGAATTCCACCCATGTTTGAGCCGATAACAGGCTTGCCCATTGTCAGGGATTCATAAATTACAAGAGGAGAATTATCATACCATTCTGACGGAACTACAACGAACTGTGCTCCGCTGACCAGCTTCTTTAATTGCTCTCCGTAAACAGGTCCTGTAAATTCCACTTTACGACTGATCTTTAGATCAGATACGAGTCTCTCCAGGCTTTTTTTATCCGGCCCTGTTCCTATAATTTTTAAACTGCCTGTATCTGCTTTTGCAAAGGCCTTTAATAAAACCGGGATACCCTTCTCTGCAGAAAGTCTTCCGTAATAAATAAAATATCCGCCATTATCATATCGTACAGGAAATGAATCCATGTCAATTGTATAAAAAAGATGCCTTATCTTTGATTTATCAATTCCTCCTTCAGCAAGTTTCTGTCCCATAAAACGGGAAGGTACATGGTAAATATCGATATTATTCTCGTACAACTTTAACGACTTATGAATGTACATTTCTGCTGCTACAAGCAAAGAAGCTCCTATTGAGCCTTTATGACATTTTTCGAATACCGCGTGGTAATAGCTTCCATTAAGACACTTTTCACAGATCCGGTTCTTCTGCATGTTATAAAGCCTGTAACTGGGGCATACCGGTTTGTAAGTGTGAACTGTCTGAATTACAGGTATATTCCGAGATTTGAGAACCGGAAGAATCGACGGAGATATCTGGTGGTCTATCATATGCACGTGTGCTATATCAGGCTTAACATAATCTAACAGCTTCTCCATCTGTCTCTTTGCATGCATGGAATACACAATTCTTGCAGAAGATTTAATTCCTGTAACAGCCTTTCCAATAAATCCCGAAGGATTAAAATCTATCTCGTCAACAAAGAACTCTTCCCACGGAGATTCCAGATTTTGAGGGTGTTTCATGGAAAAACTGATTACTTCATGGCCGTTTTTTTCCAATATTTTTTTTAGCTCAAAAAAATATCTTTCAGCTCCGCCTTTTATAAAATAGTATTTGTCAGCCATTAATATTTTCACAACAGAATCACTCTCTTTTTTTCAAACTGGTTTCTTCCACAAGAAAATTCCCTATCGCAAGATATTCCAGGTGTCCCATATTAAACGCTCTCACTGCATCGTCCGGTGTGCACACAATAGGTTCTTCATGCATATTAAAACTCGTATTAATTATTGTTGGTATTCCCGTTCTCTTCTCATAAGCTTCCAGAATTTTACTGTAACTCTCGTTAATCTCTTTATTAGTCAACTGAGGCCTTGCTGTTTTATCAACATGAACCGTTGCAGGACTCATCTTTGCCATTTCATCGGTGCAGTTAAAAGTAATTGTCATGTATTCTGCGGGGAAATAATTACTGCCCAGATTTTCGTACATTTTATCCGCCTTATCATAAAGAGTGACAGGTGCAAAAGGCATAAACTCTGTTCTTTTTAATTTATGATTAAGCCAGTCATTCACTGTAGGATCCGTAGCCTGATACAGAATTGATCTGTTTCCTAAGGCTCTTGGGCCGTACTCCATTCTTCCGTTAAATCTTGCCACTACTTTACCTTGTGCAAGCAGCTCTCCGATTTTTTCTTCGATGTTGTCATAGAACTTGTATGGATTTTTTGATTTCTTAAGGCTCTCTTCAATTTCTTTTTGTGTATATTCAGGGCCCAGATATACATCTTTTATTTTTCTTTTTTCTATCTCTATGCCCTGTTCCGGATTTTCGTTGTAAAATGACCACAATGCGGCTCCTGCGCTCAGGCCTCCGTCTCCCATTGACGGGAAAATGAATACCGAAGAAACACCATCTAATTCAGCCACTCTCTGGTTTACTTTTACATTTGCAAACACTCCTCCGGCCATTCTTACATCAATTGGCTCATTATTTTTTAATTCAAGATTCACATAATGCTCAACAAATCTTGCCACATACTTTTCAGTAATATCCTGCACTCCTGCTGCAATGTCCTCTCTTGTAAAATCTTTTAACAAACCATCCATTGCTTTAACCAGTTTAGGATAATTGCTCCTGTGCGGATATGCATGATGCAGTACCTTTTTTGCCAGCTTATACCTGAACTCATGTCCGTCCATATCAAAGAACTTCTCATATATCTCTCTGGTCTTTTCAGGATCTCCGTATGCTGCCAGCCCTGTTATTTTACCTTCATGCCTGTTTGGTTTAAAACCCAGCATCCACGTTATTAAATTATAGAATAAACCGATACTGTGAAAACTCGGAACCTTTGCCATCAGGTCAAGCTTTCCTTCCCGACCCCGGAAAATTGTTCCGGCAAGGCCGTCCCCCTGTCCGTCAAGAGTTACTACCAGCGCATTTTTACTGCCGCCTGTATAGTATGCAGAAGCAGCATGAGCAGTGTGATGATTTACCAGATCAATCGGCTTATCAGCTAAGTCGTACTTTTTCAATAACTTCTTTAGCTTTAAAATCCTCCTCTGGTTAAAATAATAAGCATAAAATAAAAAATATCTGTCCCACCTTATGGATTTGCTGAACATTGAATGTAAAATCCACTTTGGCTCTTTCTCCTTTAAAAACAAATCTTTAAGAACATATTTCTGCAACTGAGCCGGGTGCTCAATTGCTATTGATATTCTGTCAATGTTGCTACTGTCAGAACCGGTCATTTCCAGCACTTTTTCCAGACTGCGCCACGGAGGGCCGTCTGTACTGTTTCCGTTATGAAACTTAATTCTAGACAGTCTCTCTTCTTCTATTGCTGCAATAATTCTGCCATCTTCAACTACTGCACTGCTGCAGTTGTGATCATCATAAATACCTAAAATTCTCAAGTCTTAACTCCTTTACTATCTTTTATCCCTATAAAATTTATTTTCCTTTTATATAATCTCCGTTCTTTTTAAGCATTTTATACTTTAACAACTGATTGTCCTGAAGTTTCTTTGCTGACATAATAATTGCCGTAGAAAGTCCCAGTTGATACAGAATCTGATATGCATGAATATCCGGACTGAAAGTAAAAACAATCATTATTGCAAAGATTCCACCCAAAGCACCCAATACAGAATTTAAAATAAATGCATTATTTATCTTGTGCCTTATGCTTTGGATACCCCCTGCAAACACAGAAAGTAAAAACCAGATCAGAAATAAAGCCCCGGGAATTCCCAATTCAGCAGCTATTAAAAGATAAGAATTATGAACCATAAATGCATACACTCGTGCAAGATAATGGGATTTCTCCCTATTTGTCATATAATCCCATGATACAAGTTCATAATGTCCCAGGCCAACTCCGAAAACAGGATGAGCTTTAATCATTCTCTCGGCAATACGAAACTGCGGAAACCTGACCTCATAGGAAGAGTCTCTCTGGGATCCGAACTGGCTTAATATCTTATCTCCGTATCTTAACGTAAATACTGTAAAGAAAACCAAAATAATAGGGAATGCCCATTTAATCTGACTTTTAAATCTTCTGTTAAATAAACTGAATAAAAACAGCAGACCTATAGTCACACCAAAAGCAATCCACGGAGCTCTTCCATAAGTAGTAAAAAATGCGGTTATCCCTAAAACAAGGGCTCCACCTGTAAGAAAGTACATCTTTTTTCTTGGTGCTCTGTAATATACAAACATTCTGAATGCAATAGGCAGAACCATTGCAAGATAATTTGCATAAAAGCTGGTCACAAAAAATGTTCCCATTGTACGCCATCTGATTCTGAATGTAGGTCTTTCTCCGAGGAACCATATACCGAGAGCTCCGAATCTCCACTGATAAATTCCTATTAAACTCTCTACAACAATACCTGTAAGAACTGCATAAATCAATATCTTAAAATCTTTCAGAGAACGCACATTATTTACAATCGCAATTACAACAAGATAAATTCTTAAATACTTGGACAGTTCTGCAAAAACCCACCCCTGTCTTATGACAAAAAAAGATGAAATAACCCCTGCAAGAAAAAACAACATGAGAGGAAGTGTTACAGGATTTACAGTCCATTTAACTTTTCTGTTTGATACAATTCCGGTAAACAAAAGGCCTATAATTGGAAAATCCGCAAGCATAAGTCCTGTAAAATGATAAAAAATCCATCCTGATGAAAAGATATAAAGAAATCCTGCAAGAAACAGAAAATATCTTCTCCTGTTTTTAACAAAAAGAGGAACTATACTGAAAAAAACAACTGAAATAAGAATAAATATTAACTTGGATGTATTCATCTGTTATCCGTACTGTTCTTTATGTTAATCAGACTAAAAATCCCGTAAGCTGCAAGAATAACAAAAAACGGATAAAGAGGTATTCTGTATCTTGGTACAACAATTGTCATTGAATGAACCAAACCTGAGTATAAAATTACAGAATATACAACAATCAACCTCTCTTTGTTTTTAATTGCATAAAAAACTCCTGTAATTGTAAACAATAAAAGAAAAGCATAACTTGCTGCGAGAACTATCAAAACCTTAAAATCAGACGCTCTTGGCTGCCCTCTCGGAACACTTTTATAAAATTTAAAGAAAAATTGAAAAAACTTTTTCCCCGATATGGATACATAGGTAACAGGATCATGCACTATTCTTTCAATTGCTTTACCAAAAAGTTTGTTGTCCCTTTCTATCAGCGTATCAAAATTCCCTGCTTCCTTATTAGCCAGATTACGGGTTTCCGAATACATGTATTCACCCTTTTTCTCAACATTACTGCCCACCCATAAACCAGCTCTGACACCTCTTGCAATAGGTATGAACTCATGGAACTGTATATAATTTCTGATTATCCAGGGCGTTATAACAGCGTAACAAACCAGTGCCATGATTGCAACCTTTTTAATAAGATGCCTGTATCCCTTAAAAATTATTGTCAAAGACAGAATAAACACAGGAAACAGTATTAAAATATGTCTGGTAAGAAGTCCCAGCCCAAGGAAAAAACCGCTCATTATCCACAGCAGAAACCCGAATTCCTGCTTAAATCCTTTTATTAAGAAATAAAAGGCAATCATGCTGAAAAACAGATACAGAGTTTCTGTGTATAAATAAGCTGATATTACAATTAAATCCGGATAAACCGCCAGAATCCCGGCTGCAATCAACCCCGTTTCTTTATTAAACAATGTTTTCCCCATTAAAAAAATCATCGGAATAATTGAGACTCCAAGAAAAGCCTGGATTATTTTTACAATAACGGAGTTAATACCAAATACTGAAAATACTCCTGCCAGAAAAACAGGGTATAAAGGCGGTGCAAAAGCCGACGGTTTTCTGATATATTCACAAAATCCTCTTCCCTGCATCAGATGAATTGCCACTTTTTTATACTTAAAAGAATCCATTAGCCTGCCTTCACCCATATCAGGAAAAAGAAAAACAAAACCTATTCTTAACACTAACCCAATAATTACAACAATTAAAATTGTTTTTGATGTGTTAAGATTTTTCAACAACCGTCCTGTTTTCTCTGAAAATTTTTTTATCATTAAAAGTACTCCGTAACTTCTTGTTCCAATTTATATTATTTCATATTAACGTCGGATTTATACCAGATCATAAGGTTTCTGCCAATGAGTCCTTCCAGTTTCTTTATATCCGGGAGATATCTTTTCATAAGTTCTTCTTTTAAATTTTTATCCAAAACAGGCCTTGACTGCTTTTTAGTATTTAGCCAGTACAAAGCTTTTAATGGTTTATAAATCGTTTGTTTAATCCCCATTGGCAGGCTGTCAAACCCTTTTTTAATAAATCCCGGTGGATTTGCAAGAATCTTCTGCACTTTTTTAAATCTTGCAACCTGTGATGCATTATATACTTTAAACTCCGGTGTAAATCCGGGATCAACACCTATAAATTTAAAAATATCCCTGCAGGTCTGCTCCGGATTTTTCACTGCTTCTTCAAAAATATATACTTTTACTTTGTCTTTTCCGAAAAGCTCAAAATACCTCTTTACCTGAGAAAAATAAAGTCCGTTTTTAAAATACTGATAAAATGTGTAATGAACCGGACACTCTGATCTGAATTTTTCCGACGTATCCCGTTGGTTTTCTGCTTCCAAAACACCCTCAAAATCCAGGTTATCATATCCCAGTTGATACATCTGCCACCATGCTGAATAAGCCCTGTTAACAGGATTCCGGAGAAAAATTATAATCCGTACATCAGGAATCAGATTTTTAATTTTAAAAGGAGCTTCAGGATCCGCAAGATAAGTAACGGAAGCTTCTCCTATGGCTTTTTCTTTTTTTGCATCGTCAAATAATTTCTCATACTCCTCATCATTCTCAGCGAGTTTTGGATGAGGAGCATTGCTGAAATAATGAGGTTCCTTGCAAAAGGGAACATACACCTCCGGATGCTGAGCCAGATACTCAAAAAACGAAGTTGTTCCGGCTTTTGCTGCACCTACAATAAGGAAATTAGGTAATGCCATTCTGCTGACCTTCCGAATCTTTCTTTTTAATAAAACCAAGTTCAATAATTAATATTAATCCGCCCAGTAAACTCATAAGCAGTGTTGACACAGACTGTGTAAGTCCGAGAGACAGGGACTCTGCTTTGTGATACCCCAGTTTTGTAAGAAGCGCAACAAATCCTATCTCTCTAAGGCCGAATCCGTTAAATGAAACCGGAACCATTAACACCAGCCTCAGGATTGACATTAAAGCAACAACTTCAACTAAGGACAGGCTTAATCCTAAGCTTGTACCGAGAAACTTAACAGAAATAAAACCAATAAAATGTCCCGATAAATTTATTAACAGAATCAGCAGAAAGAACTGAAAACTTTCACCAAAAATAATATGATTGTTCCCTGCTTTAATTAAAAGTCTTTTGAAAATACCTGCCCTGTTGTCGTTATTTCTTAAATAATTCTTTTTACTGAATATTTTGACAAAACCCGCATATGCTGCACACATAAAAAGAATCAGGTAACCAAACCACTTAATACTCTCTGAAAAACCAAAATTACTGCTGAAACGCACAAGTGAAACCCCTGTGAAAATAATAAGAGAATAAAACATCATAAATCTGCTGATAACAAGCGAAAAACCTGTCTCGAATTTTTTACCTGTATGCGCATTTATCCTGACTCCTTTAAACACATCTCCGCCAATAAATGTAAGAAAATTATTAACAAACAGAGATTGAAAAAACACAGCAATAACAGTACCCAAAGACACATTGAGTTTAATTTTTTTTATTATGAGAAACCACGATAAAACAAGAGTAAGGTTTGCACAAATAAGCAAAATAAAACTCAGTAAAAAATACCATACATCAATATCGCTTAATATTTTAACCGCTGAATTAAAATCACTTTTCCTGATCAGGTAATAAAACAGCGCAATTGTAACAAGAAACTGAACCACTCGTGTTAAAACTCTTGGTATTTTTATCCCTTTAATCCTCATTTAATAACTTTTCTCGCAAAAATTACCGCACCAGTAATTTATAATACATAACAAACAATCTGTTGAAAAAATCCAAAAGCCTGTTTTCCACAAATACTGCATTAATAGAGCCGGAAAACTTTCTCATAACATCTCTGTCTCTGACAACTCTTTTTGTCTGTATACGCTTTCTTTTTGAGCTTGCAGCATGTAGCAGCCGGATTATTTCATAATACGACATGATCTTTTTAAAAAACCAACCCTGTTTTAATGCAAACACTAACACTCCTGCATCAATAAGCAAAAGAGCAGGCATAAGTTTTATAATTGTAGAGCATGAATAATTCTTTACCAGCGCAAGATACCTGTTTCTCTCAAGAGCCTGCATTTTCCACGGTCTCTTGTCATTTCTGTGAAATTCATACTTATGCCATACAAAAGTTGAACTGCACAGCATTACTTTTCTTCCGAAAAGATGCGCTCTCCACGAAAGATCAGTATCTTCAACATAAGCAAAAAAATCTCTGTCAAATCCTCCTGCCTGTTTGTAAAAATCTTTCTTTATCAGAAGACAAGCCCCGCTTGCACATACAATTTCTCTGTCCTGTTCAGAATCTGTTTGGTCCTCTTCGTTAATCCCGACTACATAACTGAATCCGAGATAATTTATCTCATTACCCAGAGTGTTTATAAGCCTCTTTTTTTCAGGATTATAAAGATAAATTTTTGGTTGAACTAAAGCAACATCTTTATTTTTATAAGCCGTATTAACCATTTTATCAATGAGCAACTCATCTTCAATTTCCATGTCAGGATTCATTACAATAACAGCATCGTAATTCTGCTGATTGAACTTCCTGCTCATCTCCTTATCAAATGCACCTGAATAACCGAGGTTCCGGCTGTTTTTTACAAGCTCCACTTGCGGAAAATTGTCTTTAACAAATTCGTATGAGCCGTCCACAGAAGCATTATCTATAAATGTAACAGTAAAATTATCATATTTCTGTTTCAAAACATCATGAAAAACATCATTTAGATACTCTTTATCATTATACCCCAGGATAAGAATTCCAACTAATGGTTTTTTATCTTTTCCGCTCAATATTTTCTCCGAAACAGCTATACCTATTCCCCGATTTTTTCCTGTAATTTTTCAACCTGATTTTTTAAAAGAGCCATCTCCTGAGTCAGCTTGTTTTTATCATTTGTGAGTTTTGAAATTACAACTGAAAAATGAAGGGCTATAACCATACCGCAGAAAATAGCTATTGCAAACAAAGCAGAAGGAGGATAATAGATTCCGATTAATCTTGACATTTTTTCCAGCATTCCCCTCCAGGCTGCAAGAACAATAACAATTACAGCAGAAACTATCCACAAAATAGCATACTGTTCAAGAAGTTTGTTCTTCCTGATCAGCTGAAAAATTATTGCAAGAAGTACAGCGCCTATTAAAAACGAAAGTATTTGAATTCTTATCTGCATTTTTTACTCCGGAATTTTATCTTTTTTTGCCTTAAACAGATCCACAAATATGGCAAGAAAAACCTTTACCATGTAATACACAGCCTTAAAAGAAGAGATAGAAGATTCTCCGTGCTCTCTCTCCCTCATCTTTACAGGAACTTCAACAAGTTTAAACCCGTTCTTTTTAAGAATTACTACAGATTCTGGCTCTGGATAGTCACAAGGATAGTTCTCTGATAAAAATAATATTGCCCTTTTATTATAGGCCCTGAAACCGGAAGTGTTGTCAGTAATTTTCTGGCGTATAAACAGCGAATTAACAATCTTAAACATTGTAATTCCTATCTGTCTTGCCTTTGAGCTTTTAAACCCCTGTTTTTCCAGAAATCTTGACCCTATTACAACATCCGCTGAATCCTCTTTTAGAGCTTTTACTAATTTACTGATTTCGGATGCAATATGCTGGCCGTCTCCGTCAACCTGTACGGCAAAATCATAATCATTAATAACAGCATATTTAAATCCTGTCTGAACCGCTCCTCCTATACCAAGGTTAATGGGGAGCTTTATAACTTCCGCACCGCTTTTATATGCAGTTTCTCCTGTTCTGTCTTTTGATCCGTCATCAATTACAACAACATCAACAGGAAGATTAATGCCCAAAATCTCTTTTACAACACTGCCTATTGCGCCCTGCTCATTAAAGGCAGGTACTATTGCAAGAAATTTTTCTTTTTTATTTTCCAATATATGCCCTGATCATTCCTCAATTATACAATATTTTGTAAATAACTGCACGAACTCCGGCCGGCCCTGTCCTGTCATAGACCAATTTCAGCTCCTTTGGCATCTTTTCAGGATTTAATAAAAGCGAGCAATTTTTGAACCATGAAAGGTATCTTGAACTAAAAACAACATACCCGCACTTTCTGTATTTTGCATACTTTATTATTCTGTCAACAGGATCGTAGGAAAAAGATGCACCGAGCTTCATATTGTACTGACCCGCATAAAAATCCGCTGCTTTGTTAATACTAAGCAGAACCGGCGGATGATCCGTGTTTGACTTTAACCACAATCCCGCTTCCTTTATTTCAACAGGCTGATCCCAGAGTCCGGGTTTGTACTTTTTAATAACAAAAATCCTTCCTGCTTCAAGAACTATGCATATAAGCACAAAAACGCCCGTAACAACAAATCCGCTTATAAATCTTCTTTTTGTTTTAACAAACGATTCTGTTTCCACTGCCCTGTCAATAGAAATTTCCAACCAATTATGCAGATAATAAATACCAGCGGATATCCAGATAAAAAACAAAGGAAAAAGCGGCAAAAGATACCTGTAATTCACATGAAAAAAGGGCACGACAATAAACCAGAAGAATACAACATTAAGTGTAAGATAAAAAACCAGACTCCACTCTTTTTTAGAATAATATTTTGACAGAAACCCTGCTGTAGCAAAAATCAAAAGAATAACCGTAACTACTCTCGGAACTGCCTCTTTTAACACTTTGTTCAGATTTCTTAAATACTTTTCCGCATATTCTTTTATCCCTATTTTTACAATTCTGGATTTTCCATCTTTGATTTTTGAAAGATCCTGAATATTCCCGAAATGGTATGCCATATCAACAGGAAGATGTTTATTGTCAGATGTCAGATGAAAAAACGGGTCCTTAACAGATCCGGAATTAAACTCTACTGCAGCTTCAAGCTGCTGGTTTACCATACCTTTTGTACTCAGAGTCCACTTACCTGTTGTTTTTTTAAGATAAATTAAGTAAGGAGACGATATCAAAATAAACCCGAAAACAACTGCAATAACCCATATTAGCAGATTTTTATTCTTAAACAACTGCGGCAGGAAAGATAAAATAAGAAATCCCAGTGCAACTATTAAAAATCCCGCGCCTTCGGGTCTTACAAGATAACCAGCTCCCCACAACAATCCCGCAATTAAAAAATTAAGTGTTTTTCTTCTTTCTATTCCGATAAAGAAACTTAAAATACCGCTCAATCCCAATAAAGTATAAAGCGGCTCTGTAACAACAAAAGTTGATTCATATGCAACAGGCGGATAAATTAAAAACAGAAAAGCACCTGTTACTGCAATTTTTTTACTGAAAACCCTTTTGCCCAAAGAATAGATAACTGCAGATATCCCCGCACTTGCAAAAACATTTACAAGTCGTCCGGAAAGCTCAAGATTCTTTACAAGGAAAGAAACAACCCCTGTAACAGCAGGATAAAGAGGGGGCCAGTAAGGATGGAAAAGACCCTTGACTCCTTCATTAATAAAAGTTCCCGCAAGACGAAGATAGTGTGCTTCATCAAAGCTTACGGAATACTGACGCGTCAAAATAAGAAAAATCCTCAGTGCAATGCCTGCTGTTACTGCAACTACGAAAAATAAATCCGGTCTGTCAAAACCCGGACTTCTAAAAAACTTTCTGTTATTTACCATTGTTTTTCCCTGATCTGATTTTTTTCACATATAAAATTTCATTAAAATCAACACCTTTTAATATCAAAAGTGCAGCAGTGTAAATACCAACTGCAATAATAAATTTTGGCAGGAAAGGAAGAACAGTAAAAGCAAGAAACAGAGTCATTCCAGCAGTTGATACTGCACCTTTCCAGAAAAAACTCTTTTGATTTATCCTGCACACTGACCTGTAAGTTATTACAAGTGTTACCACAAGGACTGAACCATAGGAAATAAAAGTAGCAATGCTTGCGCCAATGTGTGCGTATGAAGGTATTAATATAAAATTGATAACAAGATTTAATAAAAGCCCGCCGGTCTGTACCTTTAAAACTCCCTTCTGTTTGTTGCTTGCTATAAGCAGACCACCTGTAAAAATATTAAAAAAATTAAATCCCGCGGCAAAAATAACAATTCTCAGCACAGGAACAGAAGGAGTAAATTCAGAGCCGAAAAGCGACATTATTTCCGGTGCCAAAAACATAGTTCCTGCAATTACAGGAACTGCAATATAAAAAAGATATTTAAACCCGATTGTGTATATTTTCTCAATATAATTTTTATCGGTTAAATATGTTCTGGAAAGTCTGGGAAATGTGCTTGTAAAAAGTATAGTAGGTATAACCTCCAGAAAAAGCAGGATTTTATAAGGTGCGGAATACCACCCTGCAACACTGTCGCCTTTTATTGCGGAAAGAAGCAGCACATCTATTCTTGCATGGGCCTGAGCCAGAAACATGAAAAATCCCAGAATAACAGCAGCCTTAAACATGCTCCGCATAAAACCGATATTCAATCCTGTCCACGAAATTCTGAATTTAACTTTTACCAGTATGAAATTTATTACCAGACTGATAATGCCTGAAAAAACAAACACCGAACCAAATGCAACCAATCCCAAACCCTTTACCAGCACATAGATACCTGCAGCAGTTACCAGGATTTTTTCAATCATCACAACTGCCATCTCATACTGCATCTGCTCAAACCCCCGGTAAACTCCCGAGCAGAGCTGGTTAAACGAGTAAATAATTCCGTAAATACCAAATAAAATAATAAGAAGAGCCTTATCTGCAGGGAAGGAGAAAATACTTAAATAAAGCCCAAGAAATAAAACGCTTACAGAGATAAGAATCAGTTTAAGAACAGCAGAGTTAGTAAAATATTTGTTTGCCTGTTCTCTGTTTCTTGCAACTTCTCTTGTAAAATATGTTACAATCCCAA
>Ga0190344_1000508_pt1 | contig 18683 bp, 8 predicted proteins | sample 48721323_MG_FD_161662 | JGI IMG/M metagenome (GOLD analysis project Ga0190344, IMG submission 161662) | Hydrothermal vent microbial mat bacterial communities from Southern Trench, Guaymas Basin, Mexico - 4872-13-2-3_MG | ecosystem: Environmental > Aquatic > Marine > Hydrothermal vents > Microbial... | reverse complement strand
GAAAGGTTTAATGGCTTCGGCCATTGATATAGTAGCTTCCCGAAGAGGTTCTAGGGTAGTTTTGGTCAATGCGGCGTATACTTCTCAAATTTGTTCAAAGTGCGGATGCTTCGGCAAACGTACTGGGTGCAGGGCAGTTATGCAAGCTGACCATAATGCAGCGGTTAATATTCTAGCAAGGTTATACGATAAGGAGTTACATCGGTGGCTTCCCTTCCAGAAGGTGAAGCAAATTTTGCTTGAACGTTGTCGCCAATCGGATGAGACAGCCCATCCTGAACGGAAGGATCAACTCATTTAAGTTAAGTTATCAACGGAGGGTGAATTATCTTGATTCTTATTTTGTTACCTGCTTGATGAGAGGTGAGTAAGTCTGAGTAAGAAAAAAGAAGCTGAACAAGTCAATCTTCGTCAACATCATCTACTGGCATTGCGCCAACACATTCAGTGGGTGTATGATACTTTTTCTTCTGTTCCAGAAACGAATGTGACGATCCGCTAGATAGGATAAAAACAGGGATAGTCAACCAAAAGCACTTCACTTGATGGCCCAAATCGGTCAACAAGGGGCACCTTTTGAAATATTTCTCGGTGAAGATTTTGGCGCTAAGAAAAATAACAAATCAAAACCGCTGGAGTCCAAAGCTTTGTACGTGAACATGGAGTCCAAAACTTCAGCTTTGGACGAAAAATAACAAATCCAAACCGTTGGAATCCAAAGCTTCAACTTTGGACAAATAACCCATAATGGAGAATACCAAATGCCACAACAATTCTTACTGTTATTAACACTGCTGTTAGGCACAGTGATATTTTCAATATCAACCACAGTCCATGCCAATGATGAAGCCCAGATAAAAAACGTCATCAACACCGTTTACGAACAATTTTGTGTTGGCAACTCTCAAGGCGCTAAGAGTTATAATGCTTTCTTAAAAACTTCCCTTTTCTCAACAAAGCCAGAAGTAGCAGAAAAACGCCTCCGACAAGCCATCTTTTTTACTCAAGCCAAAAATATCCAAACTGACAACGTTATGTTGCAGATACTATACCGTTTGCAAAGGCAACTCGGAAAACAATTAAAAACCCAGCAAAAATGGAAACAATCGAGTTATGCCTATCGACAAGCTAGAAACAGTTTGAGCCAACTTCGGAAAATCGCGGCGTTCCAAGTGGATGCCAAAATTCACAAAACTTTCAAGCAAGTGTCTTACGAACTCATAGACATTTTGCTAAAAAGATATGAAAACGAGCCAGCAGAAAATCGACAAACTCTACAAACTATCCTAAGACAACTCATAAATGTAGCAGAACGCATTAAACAAGCCGAATTGGAAAACTATTTTCAAGACGAATGTCTTGTCGAAGGAAATATTGGGCGCGTTGAAAATAACTTAACCAGCAACACTGCGATATTTTACCCCATTATCTTCCCCAAAAACGCCAACCTTCCAAATCGTTCCGCCGAATTATTACTGATTTCGTCCAACAAACAAATAAAGTGGATAAGACAACCTCAAAAATGGCGCTCTGTCACTGACAGTATTGCTGAACTGAACGAAAAAATAAGCCAGTTTCGCACTAAACTAGAAACGCCAGGGCGATATTCGCGTAAACTCATTAAACAATACGGGCAAGAACTCTATAAAATATTCATAAGCCCCCTAGAAGAGGAAATAGATAACCTAGAAATACTGGTTTTTGTGCCAGACGGTGCCTTGCGTACTATTCCTATAACGGCTCTGTTTGATGGCAAAGCGTTTGTTGTGACTAAACATTATGCAGTAGCGACTATTCCGGGGCTAACCTTGACAAAATCGGTAGGAAAACCCCTTAGGAAAAATCCTCGAATCCTTCTAGGTGGTACCTCTAAAACCGTTCGTCTTTCCGATACCCTGCGTTTTGACGCCTTAGCCCACACTGACAAAGCCTTAAAAAGCATCGAAGAACTTTACCCCCGTCGTAGCACGACTAAACTATTTAAACAAGGACAAAGCTTATTTAAAATCAGTCAGTTGAAACGTGAAATGCACAGTATACGCCCTTACACGATTATGCACTTACACACTCACGGCATTTTTCAATCAGGAGACACAAACAATAGTTTCTTGCTCACAGACGATATCATCGAAAACGAGAATGGTAGCCGATTAACCATGAAGCGTCTTGAAGAAATTCTTAGCATTGGCGAATTACGTCATTCTCCCATAGAATTACTGACATTAAGTGCTTGTCAAACCGCCCAAGGAGACGAACAAGCAGCCCTTGGATTAGCAGGTGTCGCGTTCAAATCAGGCGCAAGAAGCGTGGTAGCCACTTTATGGAATGCCGATGAACCCAGAACAACCGAATTAATGCGCCGGTTTTATGAACAACTTCGTGAGCAAAAGCTATCGAAAGCCAACGCGTTACAACAAGCTCAACAACAAATGCTGGACATACAATTTTTCAAAGAACAACAAAAATGCCACCCTCAAAAAGAAATTGCCAAAGACAATCAAGGAAAAATAACATACTGTCACCGGAAAGCCGGAGAAGCTTTAATGCTCCCCACCTACTGGGCACCGTTTATCTTAATAGGAAACTGGTTTTAACCGTTTGTAGTAGGCGATTTATCGCCAAATATTTTCTTCAATAACTACAAGGATTAGCTTCGTGATCCTTCGGTTCGTTATAAAAAAGGATTTTTTATCCGTTATTATAACGAATCCTTGTAGTTGTTTTCGTTTTTATCCGTTATTATAACGAATCCTTGTAGTTGTTTTCGTTTGTAGTTTGTAGACGACCTAATTTGGGGGCCATAAAACGATTTGAATGATTTCAAATCAAATCATGGCCCACAAAATGAAATAAACGCAAAAGACTTGCGTGCGTTAATTGTTAGCATTATAACTCTGTGACACTCTGTGGCACTCGGTGAACTGAAAAAATGGGTTATTTAGACGGCCTAATTTGGGGGCCATAAAACATTTTGAATGATTTCAAATCAAATCATGGCCCACAAAATGAAATAAACGCAAAAGACGCAAAAGACGCAAGAGACAACCAAATAAAGTTGCGCATGCAAGCGTCACTAGCGTGCGTTAAAATCCTTGATTTCATAATAATTAATTCAACCCTTAATCCGCATTAACAGGAAACCAAATCATGGCAACACCAATCAACCCATTAACTCTCATCACGGGCACAGTCCTACTAAGTTTATTGTCCAGTGTTCAAGCCGAAGTTATCACAGACGGAACAGTCGGCCAAGGGCCAGCTCGCTTACTGGAAGGGCCCAATTATCAGATTAGCGATGACTTAGGCACCCAAAGTGGCACCAACTTGTATCATAGCTTCGACAAATTCAACATCAACACTCGCGAAACTGCCACATTCACCGGCCCACAAAACATCAACAACGTATTTGGGCGAGTCACCGGCGGAAGCGAATCCTTCATTGACGGACAAATCCGCTCCGAAATGCCCAAGGCCGATATTTACCTGATCAATCCCAATGGCATTCTCTTTGGCGAAAATGCCTCTTTGAACGTGCCCGGCTCTTTTTACGCCAGTACCGCGGACAAAATTATCCTAGAAGACGGAACCGAGTTTAGCGCAACCCATCCACAAAACCATCCGCCAACACTCTCAGCCGAACCCTTTGAAGCTTTTGGGTTTTTAGATAACAATCAAGCGCCGCTTTCCGTCAACGGGAGTTCCCTAGAAGTCTCAAAAGAAGGAGAAACCTTGGCATTGGTGGGCCGTCAGGTACAGCTTGAAAATGCTGAAATATCATCTGGCGGACAGATTAAGATTGACACTAACAAGTCAGCTACAGGTGATATTACCGTGGCGAATTCCAAAATAACCGTTATCACTGAAGGTGAAGGCCGACTATTTTTCCGTGGTGGAAAATTAGTGGTTAAACAATCCGCCATCCAAATGGATTCAAAATCAGCTAACAGTCAAATTGAAATTGATGCCACATCCATGCAATTAACGGATAATTCTAGGATTTCCATGAGATCCTCAACAACAGAGGTGGGCAAGGTAGTCATAGGTACCGGTCATTTAGACACGTTAGAAGTCAACAATTCGACCATCAGAACAAATACCTATGATGGCACTGGGAATTCCGGAGATGTTTTTTTAGAGGCTCAAGAAATAGAAATGAGCAACGGTTCTGAGATCAATACTCAGACTTCTGGAGATGTTTTTTTAGAGGCTCAAGAAATAGAAATGAGCAACGGTTCTGAGATCAATACTCAGACTTCTGGCGCTGGGAATGCAGGACGACTTCGGATAACCGCTGAAAATTTAGAATTGACAAACTCCCAGATTCAGGCCGAGACTACCGGTGCCGGACAGGGTGGCGAGGTACGAATTCAAGCGGCAAACAGTGTGACGCTCTCAGAGGAAAGTGGAGTCGTCGTGGCTGCGCTTGGTCAAAAAGAGGGCAGTGGTGAAGCGGGTGTACTAGAAATTAACACCGGCCGTTTAAGCGTCACCAATTCCACTCTGGCGGCCGGTACCACCGGGCCCGGCAAAGGAGGCTCGGTGGAAATTAAAGCCAATGACAGCATAACACTCTCTGGTAACAGTTCAGTCGATATTGCCGGCGCACCACTGTATGCCATCACCGTTGATACGCGAAGTACCTCCCAAAGCGGAAACGCTCAAACGGCCTACATTGAGACACCTCGTTTAACCATGACTAACGGAGCCACTATCAGTGCGGCCACCTTCGGCCCTGGTAATGCAGGTTATTTAACGATCAATGCCAATGAAATCCGTCTCAATGAGAACAGTCAGATACAGGCTGCTACTTTTAGTAGCGGAAATGCGGGGACTTTAGCCATTAATACTGGGACTTTAGAAATCAGAGATTCCTCTATTGCAGTGGGTACCCTTGGATATGGAAAGGGAGGCCAGTTGCAAATAAAGGCGACGGATAGCATAACACTGTCTGGTAACAGCTCACACAATATTGCCGGCGCACCACTGTATGCCATCACCGTTGATACGCGAAGTACCTCCCAAAGCGAAAACGCTCAAACGGCCTACATTGATACACCTCGTTTAACAATGACTAACAGGGCCACTATCAGTGCGGCCACCTTCGGCCCTGGTAATGCCGGTGATTTAACGATCAAAGCCAATGAAATCCGTCTCAATGAGAGCAGTCAGATACTGGCCGCTACTTTGAGTAGCGGAAATGCGGGGACTTTAGCCATTAATACCGGGACTTTAGAAATCAGAGATTCCTCGATTGCAGTGGGTACCCTTGGATCAGGAAAGGGAGGCTATCTGCAAATTAAGGCAACGGACAGCATCAAACTATCGGGTGAAAGTTCAAATCGTACTTCAAACGAAATACTCACAGATGGCATACCGTTATTTAGCATCACCGTTGATTCACGAAGCAGCGGAGATGCCACCAGCACGGGAGAACCGATCCGCATTCAAACCCCGAATTTGACCCTGGAGAATGGAGCCGCTATCAGTGTTGCCACCTTCGATTCCGGAAAAGGAGGGAATTTAGAAATCGAAGCGGAAAATATCTCCGTTGAAAATTCCAACATTGTCGCAACGACACTCGGTTCAGGAGAAGGCGGTTCTATAGACATTTTGACATCCAATCTAGAACTCTCTGGTACGACGAACAATTCTTTCTTAAAAAAATACGACTTCTCAACGATTGATGTCAGTACCCGTGGCAGACAACTATACAGTGGCAATAGTGGCCGATTAACGATTGCGCCCTCCTCCGAGATACGTCCCACGCTCAAAATACGTGACGGTGCTTCCATGAGTAGTGCTACCTTTGGGCACGGACAAGGGGGGGATGTAAGACTGGATGTGAACACATTGACGCTGACTAACGGCGGCCATATTACCAGTTCTTCTAGCAGAGAAGGCCAAGCCGGCAAAATTACCATAACAGCATATGAATACATCAACATTTTTGGAAACCAAAGTGGCATTTTCAGTACCAGTGGAAACGAAGATGACGAAAGCAATGTAGTCGCGACGGGAAATGCCGGGAAAATCACCCTAGGCGAAAAAACCAAGCCCGTTCTAACGCTGAGATTGGACGACGGTGGCAAAATTAGCACCACGGCTTATGGCACGGGCGATAGCGGCTCCATTGAACTGTTTGTTGACGATTTGCAAGTTCCTGATGGCTCAATTACTTCCGTCAGTCAACAAGGCCGTGATGGGGCCAATCCCGCCAATATCACCGTAGATGTCAACAAATTGACCTTGGGAGATAAAGAACGTCAGACGGTTGGTCGCATTGAAAGTTCCACAACCGGTGTCAGTGCCGCCGGAAAAATTACCATAACGGCCTCTGAATACATCAACATTTTTGGAAACAACAGTGGCATTTTCAGCACCAGTGGCGAGGAAAATAATACACAAGCCACGGGAAATGCGGGGAAAATCACCCTAGGCGAAAAAACCAAGCCCGTTCTAACGCTGAGATTGGACGAGGGTGGCAAAATTAGCACAACGGCTTATGGCACGGGCGATAGCGGCTCCATTGAACTGTTTGTTGACGATTTGCAAGTCACTGAAGGCTTAATCACGTCTGTCAGTCAAGAAGGCCGTGACGGGGCCACCCCTGCTCATATCACCGTAGATGTCAATAAATTGACCTTGGGAGATAAAGAACGTCAGACGGTTGGGCGCATTGAAAGTTCCACAACCGGTGTCAGTGCCGCCGGAAAAATTACCATAACGGCCTCTGAATACATCAACATTTTTGGAAACAACAGTGGCATTTTCAGCACCAGTGGCGAGGAAAATAATACACAAGCCACGGGAAATGCGGGGAAAATCACCCTAGGCGAAAAAACCAAGCCCGTTCTAACGCTGAGATTGGACGAGGGTGGCAAAATTAGCACAACGGCTTATGGCACGGGCGATAGCGGCTCCATTGAACTGTTTGTTGACGATTTGCAAGTCACTGAAGGCTTAATCACGTCTGTCAGTCAAGAAGGCCGTGACGGGGCCACCCCTGCTCATATCACCGTAGATGTCAATAAATTGACCTTGGGAGATAAAGAACGTCAGACGGTTGGGCGCATTGAAAGTTCCACAACCGGTGTCAGTGCCGCCGGAAAAATTACCATAACGGCCTCTGAATACATCAACATTTTTGCAAAACAAAGTGGCATTTTCAGTACCAGTGGAAACGAAGATGACGAAAGCAATGTCGTCGCGACGGGAAATGCTGGGAAAATCACCCTGGGTGACAAAACCGCGCCGGTTCCAACGCTGAGTTTGAAAAACGGTGGAGAAATTAGTACAACGGCTTATGGCACGGGCGATAGCGGCTCCATTGAACTGTTTGTTGACGATTTGCAAATTACTGAAGGCTTAATCACGTCTGTCAGTCAAGAAGGCCGTGACGGGGCCACCCCCGCCAATATCACCGTAGACGTCAATAAATTGACCTTGGGAGATAAACAAGGTAACACGGGTGGTCACATTGTAAGTTCCACCGATGGTGCCAGTCCTGCCGGCAAAATAACCATCACCGCCAGTGAATACATCAAAATTTATACTAATAGTGGCATTTTTAGCACCGCTGATGAGAGTGCCACAGAAAAGGCCGGTCAAATCATTATTGGCTCGAATTCAAATCCCGTTACCTCGCTTATATTAGAGGGCGGAGAAATAAATACCACCACTTGGGGCCTTGGTCAAGGTGGCGAAATTGACCTTAACGTCAACACCCTAGAAATTACCGAGGGCGGCCGCATTGAAAGCTCTACGGAAAATGACGGTCCTGCTGGCACAATCACCATAACGGCCTCTGAAAACATCAAAATTGTTGGGAACAACAGTGCTGAGACGACCAGTGGTATTTTCAGCGAAACCAATTCCACAGAAGCAACGGCCGGCGATGCGGGCACCATAACCATTGGCGTGCAAACCTCTGGAACCGATCATCCAGCGCTACTCTTGACAAAGAATGGAAGAATTAGTACGACCACTTCCGGAACGGGCCAAGGTGGCGAAATTGAGCTTAACCTCAACAGCCTAGAAATTACCGAGGGCGGTAGTATTGAAAGCTCCACCACCGATGCAGGTTCGGCCGGCACAATCACCATAACGGCCAGTGAATACATTAATATTTGGGGAGGTAAAATACTCAGCACGGCCCTAAAAACGGGAAATGCCGGCGAAATAACGATTGAAGCCGGCAATCAATTTGGAGACACAAAAGACATACGAGAATTCATAGACAATCCAAACGACATCAAACCATTGCCTTTTATACTGGCAGAAGAAGGAGGACTCAGCTTACAGGAAGGCGGAGAAATCAGTACCTCAACTCAAGGTGAAGGAGAGGGTGGCAAGATAGAAATAACAACCTCTCAACTTGAACTCAAAAATCAGGCTTCGATTTCGGCAACAAGTAAAAAAGCAGCCATCGCAGGTAACATTGTCATTGGTACAAACCTACTTAATATGTCAGGGAGTACCATCTCAACCTCATCGGCCGCTTCTGAGGGGGGTGACGTTTTGATAGGGGTTAGAAAGGTTAATAACAAAAGGATAACTAACAGTACCCTCTCTGCTAAAGCGGGTGAACGAGGAGACGGCGGAAACTTAGAAATCCGTGGCAAGCCAGAGTATCTTATTCTTGATAACACTGATCTCATTGCCAAAGCGGAACAAGGTGATGGGGGTCAAATTGAGGTTGATGCCAACCTATTTATCGCGTCGGGCGACAGCGAAGTCTCCGCTTCATCTAATAAAGGCATTGACGGTGAAGTGAATATAGACTCCGCTCAGATTGATGTTGAAAGTATCAGCCTATTGCCCAGTCGGCCGGTTGATGCCTCAAAACTAATCAAAGATTGTGTCGCCTCGGATTCTGAGGAAGAATGGAGCCTCGTACAAGTGGGTTATGAAGTGACGACTCTCCAAAATCGGACGGGTTGCGTTAAGTAATTAGGAGTCCAAACTTTAGTTTGGTAGGAGTCCAAACTTTAGTTTGGTAGGAGTCCAAACGTAAGGAGGGATAAAGGAATTGAATTACGCTTAGTACAACGAATTGCGCGGATAAGCGAATTGAGTACAGCTAATTGCGCGGATAAGCGAATTGAGTACAGCTAATTGCGCGGATAAGCGAATTGAGTACAGCTAATTGCGTGGATAAGCGAATTGAGTACAGCTAATTGCGCGGATAAGCGAATTGAGCGAAGTGCAACGGATTGAGCTAAGTGCAACGGATTGAGTTAAGTAGACGTACTAGTACAGTAAGGCGGAAGTTTCCATACCACCCCAACGCCAACGGCTAAGTGGTACCGGGACTTCCGCTTTCTTGCACTAGGTTAGGCAAACATAATCAGAAGCAGTCTCTACCAATTCGTTTATCCGCGCAATTCGTTGTACTAAGCGCAATTCGTTGTACTATGCCTCAATTCGATTATCCGCGTTTGTGTCGTTAAGGCTAACAAATTCGGTGAGTTTAGCTTCGCTCTACCCGCCCGACACACAATCAGCCCGGTGCAAAGTTTGAAAACTTGGTTTTATGGCCCCCAAACCAGTGCCAATAACCATACAAAAAACAGGGTGAAAATGATGCCAAATAAATAACTACAAGGACTACAACAATTCGGTGGGTTTAGCAAAGCACACCGAAGGGTAGCGAAGCGCTACCCACCCGACTAATCAATTCGATTATCCGCACGCGCAATTAGTTGTACTATGTATCAATTCGATTATCCGCGTAATTAGTTGTACTAGATTAGGCAAACATAATCAGACGTACTCACTACCAATTCATTTATCCGCGCAATTCGTTGTACTAAGCGCAATTCGTTGTACTATGCCTCAATTCGATTATCCGCGTTTGTGTCGTTAAGGCTAACAAATTCGGTGAGTTTAGCTTCGCTCTACCCGCCCGACACACAATCAGCCCGGTGCAAAGTTTGAAAACTTGGTTTTATGGCCCCCAAACCAGTGCCAATAACCATACAAAAAACAGGGTGAAAATGATGCCAAATAAATAACTACAAGGACTACAACAATTCGGTGGGTTTAGCAAAGCACACCGAAGGGTAGCGAAGCGCTACCCACCCGACTAATCAATTCGATTATCCGCACGCGTAATTAGTTGTACTATGTATCAATTCGATTATCCGCGTAATTAGTTGTACTAGGTTAGGCAAACATAATCAGACGTACTCACTACCAATTCGTTTATCCGCGTAATTCGTTGTACTATGCTTCAATTCGATTATCCACGTAATTAGTTGCACTAGGCATAATGAGTTATACTATGCATAATCAATTGTACTTTCTACCAATTCGACTATCCGCGTAATTAGATGTACTAAGGGAGCAGCGTGAAAATAATATACCCATAGAGAAACTTGTTTTTTTCATTTTGTGTGGGTATTTTATTTAGCCACAACTCCCTTAGGGCCTGTCACAAAATAACCTGGTCATTTTTGTAGAGCAAACTCTAATCAAATTGATAAAATTTGTTCAAGTTATTTTGTGACAGACACTAAAGCGCCTATTACAAACTTAGGCGCGCAAAGCGCCTACTACAAACTTAGGCGCGCAAAGCGCCTACTACAAACTTAGGCGCTAAAGCGCCTACTACAAACTTAATCGCTGAGGTAATTATTATGAAGAGACGACAGAACAATAGGTTTCTCTGGTTGGGAAATCTCTTATGTTGTGTCTTACTACTCATCAGTGGCAGTTTGAGTGTGTTTGCGGCTTCTGCTGATCAGTATGAAGACGATAACAGCTTCAATAACGCCACTCCTATTGAAATAAAGGGTACGCCACAAGAACACACCATTCACACTAGGAGTGATGAAGATTGGCTCAAGTTTGAGGCACAGCGTGGTTACGGTTATCAGATTACAACTGATAACGTTGGCTTTGATATTGATATAGCCCTTGAACTTTATGAGATTGGTGGCAATATTCAGATTGAGGCTAAAAACCGTGGCTTTGAAGGCGAAGGCGAGCAAATAGATTATGTTGCTCAGTCTGAAGGTATATACTATATAAAAGTCAGACACACCGGATTTTTCGGTGACAGCACTGGCTATTCAATTCGTGTCAATGAAATTTCACCAACCCTCAAGCCAATCGAACCCAGCAACAGCCTCACAGCCGGAGAATCCTCTGAAATCATCTTTGAACTCGTCATTGAGGCTTTTAATAAGCCGATTGAAGGCAAAAAAATTCTCCTTAATCTGACACCCCCAACAGCGGAGAACAACGCCCGTTTGAGTGTCAATGAGAACAACACTGATAACAAAGGACAAGTCAGCACCGTCTTAACCGCGCCTTCCCAAGTCGGCACATACACCATCACCGCGACACTCGAAGAAGATAGCACGATAACAGCTCAAGCGACGGTAAAAATCGTTGCCGGCCCTCCCACCGACTTACAAGTGACTCAAGGCGGCAATCAAAGCCTCTCCATCGGCAACAATTCCGAACTCATCGCGTTTAAACTGGCCGATGCTTTTGATAATGCTATATCGGGTGAACAAATTAACTTAAGCCTAACAATCTCGACAGACGATATAAACAACATAACCGAAGAAAAATTGGCCCTCTTTGATATCAACGGAAACACCATCGCCACCAGTGATATCAACGGCAATGTCAGTGGCTTGAGCAATGAAAACGGACAAATCAGTGCTCGCCTAAAGGCCGCTGCGAATATCCAAGGCAGTTACATAATCACGGCAAGAGCAGAAAATAATAACGCGATAGGTGATCGTACCAATCTATTTGTCACAGAATCGCAGCCTTATTTGCCACCTTTAGAATTGGGAGAAAAAAGCGGTGTGGCTGTTGATGCCAATGGGAACGCCGTGAACACGACTGCCGCCTTCAGTGGTGGTATTTCAGTCAATGGGGACTCGTTTGAGCAACCGGCCACACTAACGCGTAACGAATCTGTTATTATTCAAGGAGATATTGAAGTTGATAACACTCATGTCGGCAAAATGGCCGAAATTCTGGTAGTGGCCTACCACGAATCATCAAACACGTACTACATGCTTGATAGCCTCTTGGAAAAATTTCCAATTTGGGATGGAAAATTGGCTTCTCTTGTGCCGTTTAGGCGCGGTGTCCGTTTAGAACAGACACAATTTGTAGACATATACCAAGGCAATATACCCCTTATTGTCTATTGAAGATATACTTTGGATATCGTTTGGCAGATGGCACGATTGTATATAATGGTGAACAAGCCATTAGTGTTACAATAACTGCCCCTTAAATCAAAGAAATCCCCAAAGAAATCCGAAGAAATCCGCTTTTTTTGAAAAATCGGATTTCTCAGTATCCCCAAGCCCAGGAGAAATCTGATGAAAAAGATTGTTGTTATATTGACGTTTATGGTACTTAGTGCCTGTGAGACTCCTCCTCACCACCAAGGAGGCGACTCATCTGTCTCAAAGCAGACGACATCGACATCTTCATATAGGAACTGGCCGTCATCGCCCAAACTCAACTTTCCCAGTTCATCTTTTGATGATGATTTGTCAAAGGCTATGCGCGGGCAAACTGAGCAGATAGAAGTCTCGCTGGCAAAAAGTGTTGATCCTGATAAAGGTGAAATACCAGAACAATTAATTCAATGGCTTGCCGCCATTGAGGACAGCGGTGGAAAAATTGATTATGAACCGCTGGGTGGGGACATGAGTGTGATAGGTGCCATTGCCTTACTGCATTTTACGTTGCAAGCCCTTGAGATGATAGGCGAGTGGTACCAAGAATATCAAGAAGAAAAAACCACAAAGTACGCCGTCGCCGAAAAGTACAACGCGAGACTTTGCTATCGACGCGACGATAATTTGGTCACAAAAATAGTCTTTGTGGCTCGCAACAAAAGCGATCCTGAGAAACCTTTTTGTCCTCGTGAAGGGAACTAAAGGATTTAATGCGATTACGGCAAAGGCGATAAATCGCCTACTACAAACGTACAACGCGAGACTTTGCTATCGACGCGACGATAATTTGGTCACAAAAATAGTCTTTGTGGCTCGCAGTAAAAGCGATCCAGAAAAACCTTTTTGTCCTCGTGAAGGGAGCTAAAGGATTTAATGCGATTACGGCAAAGGCGATAAATCGCCTACTACAAACCTAAAAAGGCGATTATGAAAAAGGCGATAAATCGCCTACTACAAACAACGGATGAAAAAATGGCCCTTGATTTGCATGGTATGTAGCGATATTCTCTTCCCCTTAAACAGGAGAAATATTATGAAACCTCTATTTTTTCCATTAACCTTTCTGGTATTACTGAGTGCCGGTGGCTGCATTCCCTATCCGCCAAAACCACCTCAACCTCCTCCTGATAACAAGACAATATCAGATCCACTTCCAATGTCAGAAATACCCTTTACCGGACTTCCGGCTTTTGATAACGTCCTGTCAGAGGCTATGCAGGGGCAAACGGGGCAAATAGAAGTCTCACTGACGAAAAGTGTCGATCCTGATCAAGGTGAAATGCCACCACAATTGAGTAAATGGCTGGCTGCCATTGAAGACAATGGTGGAGAAATTCATTATGAACCACTGGTTGACGAGATGAATTTGGCAGGTGATGATATTGCCAATACCTTGCTGAATTATTCGTTGCAAGCATTCGATGCGATTCGCCAGTGGTGGTACAAAGAGTACCAAGAAGAACAACCAAAATACCAGTGGACTAAAAATTATAATGCGAGACTGTGCTATCGACGCGATGATAATTTAGTCACGAAGATAGTGTTTGTTGAACGCAGCAAGAGTAGTCAGAATGAACAAGCTTGTCGTCCATGATTCAGTTATCAGTTATCAGTTATCAGTTATCAGTTATCGGTTGATTTGGTTATTAAAGCCAGGGGCGGTTGAAAGGGGCGGTTGAAAGGGGCGGTTTTTTGTTTCTCAAAAAGTAGTCACATTTTTCATTTTTATATCGATATTCGCATTTCTATTGTGGCCGAAGGTACAAATACTGAACGCTAATTGCTTGATTAAGCGCAATTGGGGGCAATTCATAACTGAATTTGAAACCATTCACGTCGGCAAAAGTTTCCGCAACGGAAACTTTTGCCGACGTAACCTTTTATGGCCCCTAAATCAGGTAGTCTAAATAACCATAAAATATCTCTTGCGTCTTTTGCATCTTTTGCGGGAAAAATAACGCTAAAGGCGCAAGTGACGCTAAGGGCACAAGTCTAACCCATTTTGTTGATAAGGACTCAAGCAAAAACTAAAGATTTCTCTGTGTAACTCTGTGTAACTCTGTGTAACTCTGTGTCTCTGTGTTGAGGAATTTGTGGGCCTTATGTTAATTTGAAAACATTAAAATCGTTTTATGGCCCCCAAATCAGATAGTCCAAATAACCCATTTTTTTCAACACGGAGTTCACAGAGTACCACAAATATATGAGCGTGATTTGAGGCTTAGAATAAAATCCCTTATTATATACAATCCTTGTGCATTGTCAGGCACATACCATTACCAATTACCAATTAACAATTAACCATTAACACACAAACCACCATAAAAGGAGAAACGGCAATGTTGAAAAAAACGCTGCCTATAGTAATCGCGTTGGCGGTGCAACCTGTTCTAGCCGTCGATGCTGAAGACGCCTTTTCTCAAGGGAAAAACTATTACGAGCAAAACCACTTTACTCAAGCCGCACCGTGGCTTGACAAAGCGGCGGTGCAAGGACATACAGGTGCTCAAGGCTTATTAGGCTCAATGTATCTGATAGGGCGAGGCCTCCCCAAAGATGCTACTCGTGCAATACACTGGCTGACAAAAGCGGCCAATCAAGGACATGCAGAGGCGCAAAACTTGCTCGGCGCAATCTACTTGACTGGCAAAGATGCGCCCCAAGACTTGGTAAAAGCCAGACGATGGGTTCGCAAATCGGCCAGACAAGGACTGGCGGATGCTCAATATCTCCTTGGGGCGATGTACTTTCAGGGCAAAGGCGTACCGCAGCATATGGAGCGAGCTCATCACTGGTTATCGTTGGCGGCCGCACAGGGACACCAAAAGGCGATTGCCATCCGCGATCTCTTATTCCCGGCCCCCACCGTCAAGCGGCTGTCCGCAAAAAAGCCATCGCCACCAAGCTATGACGGCAAATATCGTCTGACTGTCAATGCCATACCGGCCGAGAGTAGAATCAGAATAATGAACATCAAACCCAGATATAGGCCCGGCATTGCCCTCAAACCCGGCAAATACGACATTTACGTCACACGCCCCGGCCACATTTCAAAAAGAATGTGGGTAGAACTCAAAGACGCTAATTTATCTATTGACATTGTCTTGGAGAAAAATTAATCTAAAGCTAGATTAGTAGCAGGAGTCCAAGCTTTAGCTTGGACGTAACAAAAGCCCAAGCTTTAGCTTGGACGAGGAATAACGACAAGAGTCCAAGATTTATCTTGGACGAGGAATAACGACATGAAAAAACTGATATTTCTTTCGACGCTTATCCTCTTGACATTCTTGACTTTTAACGAAGTACAGGCCGGATGTGAAGTTGGAGATTGCCAAAATGGATTTGGCATTTACACTTGGTCCGGGCGCAGCACCTACAAGGGTTACTGGAAAGACGGCCGAAAGCACGGACAAGGAAAAGAAACCTGGAATGATGGTGCCCGATATGTGGGCGGTTACAAAGACGGCAAATGGCACGGACAGGGTACTTTCAGTGGGAAAGATGGTCGCCGATATGAGGGAAATTTGAACAAGGGCAAACGGCATGGACAGGGCACTTTCGTTTGGAAAGATGGTCGCCGATATGAGGGAAATTGGGACAATGGCAAACGGCACGGACAGGGAACCCTGTATTTTCCTGATGGTGAGATACAAGCAGGACTCTGGGAAAAGAACAACTACATGGGCACCGGTTTAGCTTCCGAAACCTCACCAGAAACGACTCAGCCCAGTCGCAACATTTCCCAAAAACGCACGGCTTTGGTGATTGGCAACAGCAATTACTCCACCGCGCCGCTTCGCAACCCGGTTAATGACGCACTGGCAATGGCTCTGGTATTGGAAAAAGTGGGTTTTGAAGTCATGTCTTATACCAACCTCAGCCAAAAGGAAATGAAGCAAGCCATCAAGCATTTTGGCGAAAAAATAGCGAAAGCTGAGGGCGGTATAGGGTTATTTTATTATGCCGGCCACGGAATGCAGGTGAAAGGAATAAACTACCTGATACCCACTGATGCCAACATTAGCAAAGAGCAAGACATCGAATATGAATCCGTCAGGCTCGGGCGTGTCATGGGCGAAATGGAATACGCGGGCACCAGAATGAACATCATCATATTGGACGCCTGCCGCGACAATCCCTTTTCACAACTCAGAACTTTTTTCAGGCAGATGACAACAGCCCGAGGATTGGCAAGAATCGAAACCGCGCCCTATGGTACATTTATCGCCTTTGCCACCGCGCCTGGTTCAGTGGCAGCAGATGGTTTTGGTTTCAACGGCCTTTACACGCAAGAACTGGTAAAGGCTATCAGAATTCCCGATCTCAAAATAGAAGAAGCCTTTAAGCGCGTCCGTACTCAAGTACGCCTAAAATCAGGTGGCACACAAATTCCTTGGGAAAATTCTTCTATTGAAGGAGACTTCTATTTTGTACGGAACTAAGAAGCCACAAACTAATTGTTGATGATTTTAAAAATCCGATTTAAAAAAAAAAGCGGATTTTTAGCCGAAAGCCAATGCAATAACTACAAGGATTGTATTTTATAAGGGATTTGCTTATGAAAGGATTGTTGGTGAGAACGTTTTGAAGTGCGACTCAAATTCTGATCCACTATTTAACCACTCATCAAAGCATTATATCCCTTATCGGGCGCATTTCTATTTTCTTAGCAGACAAGAACCAACGTTCTCAACCCCGAAGGGGCCTCCAAGTGAAAACCTGTGGGTTTTGGCATCACAGCATCAACCTAGTGCAGGAGAGCGGAAGTTTCCATACCACCCCAACGCCAACGGCTAAAGCCGTTGTCTAAAAGCTTAAGTGCCCTAAAGGGCACTATAAGAGAGTTAGTAGGCTTTAGCTTAACGATGCTTTCAGACAACTGGTGAAAGCTGTTGGCTGAGATGGTCTTTCTACTGGAGCGATCTTGCACTAGTACAGTAAAGCGGAAGTTTCGATACCACCCTAATGCCAACGGCTAAAGCCGTTGTCTGAAAGCTACTGTACCCTGAAGGGCACTGCAAGAGGGTTAGTAGGCTTTAGCCGACTTTAGCTTTTAGACAACCGCTTTAGCGGTTGGCGGCAGTAGGGTGGTATGAATATTTCCGCTCTCCCGCGCTAGGGTGGTGAAAATAAAGTTCCGAGGGCTCTATAACTTGATCCAACTTTTGTTCCTCTTCAGTCAATAACTAATAAAAACATATCATTAAACTCATTACTCATTAATCATTAATCATTAATCATTAATTGTTAATTATTTTCACCACCCCAGCATCAACCCCGTAGGGGCCTCCAGTGAATAGCCCTAGACTTTAGCTTTTAGCCTTGAAACTACATCACATCCCAAGCGAAGCAATATCAATTCTTTTATGGAAAACGGAAAACCCGTTTCAAACCCCTTTGAAAGGAGGGTATAAAAATGACTGAGTTTTTTGAACGTACTTTCCGTCTTTGGGAATTTAATGTGAGCCATAATCAACTCTTGCTGCGTAGTCCCAAGAAAAAGTCACAGCCTAGAAATATTGATATTGCATTTGTGGGTGTTGGATATGTCGATATTCCAACCAAGTTAGACGGAATCACCTTCTGTCAACCAACGGCCGATGAAATTGATAGAATTTGTGAGCGACTGGGAAAGAAAGTGGCGCATGATGAGATTCACGTTCTTTCGTCGGCTGGAAAACGTTATTTGGTGGTTGCTACCGCCAAAAAAGTTTGGGATAACGATTTTGACATTTTTGAATCAAGCTTGGAGCATTTTTCAACGACGCAGCCCCAAAGGAACAAACAACACGTATCCAACTTAAATTAAATGAAAATTGAAAATTGAAAAATGAAAACTTGCTTTCATCAAAAACCAAGGTTTTGTCGAACTCGCTGTTTTTTTGAGGGCCAGGTTCTGAAATTGAAGTTCAGGCTAAAGTTTTTCTCCGAAAAACTTTAGCCTGAACACTTGATTTGATTAATGGCCCTTGAAATTAAATTAAAAATTAAAAATTTATTTCATAAAAACCAATGTTTTGTCGAACTAGCGGTTTTTTTTAGGCCATGTTGTGAAATTGCGCTTTTGTCATTTCGACAATAGGATAAATCTGTTTTTCATGGCTCAATATTTCTCGCTGGGTGAGACATGATAAAAAACTCAAGGATGACGGTGTCTAGTATATATCCCTTCACAAGCAAATCCTTTATAAAATACAATCCTTGTAGTTATTGAAAAGTACCCGGAAAATGGGAATGCGCCCACTGCACCAGCTCCAGGGGCGTAGCCGACTGCCTACTCGGTACTTTGAAGCGTTGCTGGAAACTACCTCAAATTTGTCAGTCATAGCCACTTGATAACAGAGCAATTAACTGTTGCTTAATTTCTATTTAAATCTATATATATCTAGTCAAATGAATAGAATATCTTGGAAAAATCAATTGCCACTTGAAAATGGGAGCAAGTGATCCTATAATGATAAGCTTGGG
>Ga0190344_1000506_pt1 | contig 18706 bp, 16 predicted proteins | sample 48721323_MG_FD_161662 | JGI IMG/M metagenome (GOLD analysis project Ga0190344, IMG submission 161662) | Hydrothermal vent microbial mat bacterial communities from Southern Trench, Guaymas Basin, Mexico - 4872-13-2-3_MG | ecosystem: Environmental > Aquatic > Marine > Hydrothermal vents >... | reverse complement strand
TAGCGTCCGTCAATGGCGATCACCGCCTGTCCGCTGGCGACGACGAGGGCATTGCGAGCCAGCCCCATGCCGGTGGGAATCACCACGTCGCACCAGGGGTTCGCCTCAGCGTGGTCGTAGCCGATCAAAATACCGACGGTCTGTCCTCCTGCCGACTTTGCTCCACGGCAGGCGGCCTCCATTACTCCGCCGTAGCCACCGCAGACCAGCGTTGCTCCGGCTTCGGCGAGCAACCGACCAACCGCTTCGGCTCGCTCCTTCGTCGCCATGTCGCAGCTTGAGCCGCCGATGACGCTAATCTGAACCTTTCGCATAGCAACTCCTGCAACAATTTTCAACAAACTCTAACCTCCATTGTAAGGGCAATCTCGCCTTTGGTCAAGCGTATCTCTTGGGTGGTCAGCTGGATGAGCTGGTAAAGTTCCTTGACTGTGTCCGCTGACAAACCTAAAATGACTCCTATGAGAGTAGTGAAGTGTCATAACTGTGGCAGCAGACTCAACGGGCTGGGGATTGGCGTAGGCTGCCCCGACTGCCAGTCCACCAGCTACGTCTATGCTCCGGGGAAGGCGATGCCCCACTATTCGCTCGCGGTGGCCCCGCTGAACCCGGTGCAGCTGCTCACCGAGCGTCTCGCCCAGCGGGGGATTAACTGTGCCGTGGAGAAGGTCGAGCTGCTCTCGGTACCGCTCTATCTCTTCCAGACCCGACGCGGGGCAAGCTATTGGTCGGCGGCATATCCGGAACTGCTCGGACGATTTTTCCAGAAACTTCCCGCCCCGACGCGAGGGCTTGCGCCTTACAGCAAGTCGCCGTCGAACTACGCCGAGGTTGCTCCCTCGGTTCTGCCGGAGCGCGCCTGGGGGCGGCTCAAACAGAGCGAGGCGATCCACGATGAGCAGCAGCAGGTTGCCCTGGTCTCCCTGCCGGTTCATCGCCTTCATTATCGCATTGAGAACACCCGGGGGCAGGCCCTCGCCGTGATCGACCGGGTTTTTATTGAGCAACCCGCCCGCCCCGCTGCCACGGGATTGAATCGCCTCCGCCTGATCTACGGCATTGGCACCGGAACGCTGGTTCTGCTCAGTACGGTTCTCCTTGGTGACTGGGGAGCGGCTCTGCTGGGGCTGGGAATCGGTTTCGGCGGGATGGTCGTTCTGGGGCGGGCAAGCCGTTAGCCAGCTTGAAGCTGGACACACTTTCGCGGCGGATAGAAGTTGCGAGGTTTTGATGTTAAGGCAAGGGGTTTCAACCCCTTGCGAAATAGGAGATACGCGTCAAAGCCACAAGGGGCTAAAGCCCCTTGTCTCAGACACGAGGAATTAACACATTTTGCAACAGGCTCAAGGTGGCTAAAGCCCCTTGTCTGGGACGGGTGAGTGTGATAATCGCCCATACTATCCTGGAGAATCGATGAAAAGAGAATCACTATCCCGTCGGCTTGACGAGATGCGTCGGCTGCTGGAAGCGGCCCGCGACCTGAGCGGAGAGCTTGACCCAACCCACCTGCTGGGGCAGTTCTCTCGCCATGCCGCCGCCGCTGTGGATGCCGCCGAAGCCCGCATCTGGCTGAGTCCCGCTCTGCGCGAGTATCAAAAAGACTCGGTCATTCCGACCAGAGTTTTGATTAAGCCGAAGCATTCCGCCTATCTTCAGCCAGTGTTGGAAAAAGGAGAGATGCTCTACTTCTCTCGTAGTACCAGCACGCCGGATTTGCGGAACCTTTTTGACGAGGTTGACCTGACCGTCAAGAACGGTCTGCTGCTGCCGATTCTCGGAGAGCTTAATCGGATAATCGGTGTCCTGGCGGTCTTCAATAAGCGGCAGGGACGCTTCGTCAAGCGGGATGCCGAGGTGCTGGGGCAGCTGATCCGCTACGGCGGCATCACCCTGGAGAACGCCCTGGTCTATCGCCGCCAGCAGAGCAGGCTTCAGCTTCAGGAGCGGATTCTGGAGATTGGACGCGACCTCTTCCGGCGACTGCGCTCGGACACCGTCAATCTGTCATCGCTCATCAAGCTCACCGCGCACAACACCTCGGAGCTGCTGAAGGCCGACCGCACCACCGTCTTTCTGATTGACGAGGTGAACGAGGAGCTGTGGAGCATCGTCGCCGAGGGGCTTCCCGGTGGCGGCACGGTGGATAACGAGATTCGTATTCCGGTCAGCAGTGGTCTGGCGGGCTATACCGCCACAACCGGAGAGACCGTCAACATCGCCGATGCCTACAACGATTCCCGCTTCAATCAGGAGGTGGATAAACGGACCGGCTATCAGACGAGATCGGTGCTGGTCTTTCCGCTGCGAGACCACGACGGCAGGGTGATGGGGGTCGTCCAGATTCTTAACAAACGGGACGGCACCTTCTTCACCTTCGAAGATGAAGAACTGCTCCGGGTGGTTTCCGGCTATGTCAGTGTGGCTCTCTCCAACGCCTCGATGCTGGTGCGGAACCGCCGCCTGGTTCATCGCCAGCAGGTCATTCTTGAGGCGGGGCAGTCCATCGCCCGGATGATGCCGATCGGCGAGCTGATTACTCTGCTCGCCAGCCTGACCAGCGAACTGCTGGAGGCGGATCGTTCCACGGTCTTTATCTGCGATAAAGACACTAAGGAGCTGTGGAGTCTGGTCGCCGAGGGAACCGTGGAGATTCGCTTCCCCGCCGATAAGGGAATCGCCGGAGCCGTCGCCCAGAGCGGCAAGCCGCTGAACATTCCCGAAGCCTACGACGACGAGCGATTCAACCAGAACATCGATAAGCAGACCGGCTATCGCACCAAGTCCATCCTTGCCCTGCCGATGTTCGATAAGCAGGGCGAGCTGATGGGGGTCTTTCAGGTTCTAAACAAAAAAGCTCCCACCGGTCGGCTGGAGGATTCGCTGCCCTTTAACGACGAGGATGAGACCCTGCTGCGGATGCTTGCCGCTCAGGCGGCTGTCTCCTTCGAGAACAACCACCTCTACGAGCAACGCAGGGAGATGTTCGAGAGCCTGATCGAGACCCTTGCCGGGGCGATTGACGCGCGGGACAAGATAACCTCGAACCACACCCGCAACGTTACTCGTTACGCCACGGCACTGGGACAGGAGATGGGGCTGGACGACAACGAGCTGGAGGTGCTGCGGGTCTCGGCGATTCTTCACGATGTCGGCAAGATCGGCACGCCGGACAAGATCCTCGGCAAGCCGGGACGCTTCACCCCGGAAGAGTTTGAGGTGATGAAGGAACATGTAACGATGACCAGAGAGATTCTCTCGAACATCAAGTTTGAGCGGCTGCTGCGTGGGGTTCCCGATATCGCCGCCGGTCATCACGAGAAGCTGGACGGCTCCGGTTATCCTCAGGGGCTTGTGGGTCGAGAGGTTCCGCTGGGGGCGCGAATCCTCGCCGTGGCAGACATCTTCGATGCTCTCACCCAGAAGCGGCACTACAAAGACCCGATGCCGGTGGAGAAAGCCTTTCACATCCTGCGGGAAGAGGTCGAGGGGGGACACCTCGATGGTCGCTGTGTAGAGCAGCTAATCAACTGGTGGCAGAACCTCGAAGAGCCGCTCGACCTTAGTCCGGCGGAGTAAGTAATCTTGATTAAGCTGCTCAATTTTCACTGAGTGTTGACCTTACATCGCTACGGGGATAATCATCCCCGTTAATGACCCACGAAGACAACAATAGGAGTAACGATGAAGAAGACCCTTACAGTTCTATTTGCAATGGCTGCTATTCTTGGTTTAGCCCTCGTATCGTGTGATCCTACCGGAGCGGGAGATAAAGCCCTCAGCTGGCATTTCGAGATTGTGGACTCAGGAGGAAGCACAGATCTATTCACATCCCTGGCTCTGGACTCGCTGGGTAACCCTCACATCTCGTACTGCTCTGACAGCAGTCTGAGGTACGCTCGCTGGGACGGTTCCGCCTGGCAGATCGAGACTGTGGACTCACAGGGAGGCAGTTACAACTCTCTGGCACTGGACTCTTCAGACAGACCTCACATCTCGTACTACGACGGTTCGAACGATGGGGTGAAGTACGCCCGTTGGGATGGCTCAACCTGGTTGATAGAGGTTGTTGACCCAGCGGGATATGCGTACCCCTCTCTGGTATTGGACTCCTCGGACAATCCTCACATTTCGTACTCTGTTGATGGTTTGGTGTACGCGTACAAGAACGGCTCCAATTGGCAGATCGAGACTGTGGACTCACGGGGAGATACGCGCAGCTCCATTGCTCTGGATTCCTCGGATAAGCCCCACATTTCATATTACGATCGTATCTCCGAGAATCTGAAGTACGCTCGCTGGGATGGCTCAGCCTGGCAGCTTGAGACTGTGGATTCGGATGGAATTGTGGGTTTCGATAGCTCTCTTGCGCTGGACTCCTCGGATAGGCCTCATATCGCGTACTTCGATCCCTACAAATTTGCTCTCAAGTATGCCTATTGGGACGGCACCGCTTGGTTGATAGAAACCTTCGATTCGCTGAACTATTGGGGACATGATATTTCCCTTTCGGTAGATTCCTTCGGCAAGCCTCACATTTCGTATTTATCCAGTACCGACCTGAAGTACGCCCGTCGAGACGGTTCCTCCTGGCAGCTTGAGGTAGTGGACGCGGTGGGGGAGGATAGCAAGTATTGTTCTCTTGCCCTGGACTCCCTGGGCAATCCCCACATCACATATTACGACGACACCAACAACGACCTGAAATACGCCTGGTACGGCGTGGAGTAGCCCGCCTAAGCGCAGCAGAAGAAGTTCTCTCCCTCCACCAAACCCGCTTGAGCCGCCTGCTGGCGAATCCGCTCTCTGGCTCCGGGCTGTCCCACCGCGCCCAGGTGGAGGTAGTCTCGGAACCGTTCGACCTCATCCAGACCAACCACGATTGCCCCGGCGATGCTCTCCCCGATCCGCCGGGGATGAACCTCCACGATTGCCGCTGGTACCTTACCGAGGCGGCGGAAGGCACGCATCAGCTCCTTCCCCACCGGACCGGCTCCCCAGACCACAAAGCCCGGAAAATCCGGCAGCAGATACTCCGCCAGATACCTGACCTTTGTCGCCACGAAGGCGGCTTGACGGTAGCGTTCATCGGTGCGGGTCAGGCTATCCGCCCGGTCGCGCCAGAGGTGCAGCACCGACCGCAGCTTGCCGAGCTTCAGACCCTGCCCGACGATCAACCGCAGCCACAGCTCGTAATCCTCCGGTCCGTCGAACTCCCGCCAGCCGCCGTTCTCCACCAATACAGTCCGCCGGAGCATGAGCGAGGGATGCACCAGCGGGCTTTCGATAAATATCTCCCGCCGAATCGCCTCCGGGGTTGTCAGGGAGTTGTTCCAGTCCAGATACCGTCGCGCGCCCTCGGTCAATTCCGGTGGAATCCCGCCGCCGGGCAGAATCTCCCTCCTCACCCGGCAGGCAACCCCCGCCAGCCCTGGATGTTTCTGAAGGTACGCCGCCTGTTTGCTCAACCGCCCCGGCAGCATGATGTCGTCGCTGTCCATTCGCGCCACGAACTCGCCCCGGCATCGTGCCAGACCAAAGTTCAGAGCCGCCACCAGCCCGCTGTGAGCAATTCGCAAGCAGCGCAGCCGGGGGTCTCTAACGGCGTACTCAGCCAGGATTTTCGAGGTTCCATCAACAGAACCGTCGTCAACGGCGACGACCTCGAACCCTGCCCCAGCCTGCGAAAGGGTAGAGTCCAGAGCCGCTGACAGGGTCTCCGCAGCGTTATAAATAGGTAGCAGGACGGATACGGTTGGGGGCATTTGAGGCACCGGGAAAAGAAAAACCGGACGAAGCGTCCGGTCAGCATAGCAACTATTAATCACACTCTCAAGCAGAATCTTGCTCAACCGCCGGGGTCTTGTTGTCCGCGTCTCTACCCTTGCGATAGGTGGGCAGGCGGAGGATGTGGTAGGTTACCAGCAGGGCGATAGCGATGAGGAGAATCCGCAACCAGAGAGCATCTATAAAGAAAATGACGGTTATCGCAATGGTGATCAACATCAGCGAGATAATGCTGATCTTCAGCCCCAGGGCGATGCCCTTCTTCTCGCGCCAGGCGCGGATGTAATTACCGAGATGCTTCGTGGAAAGCAGCCACCGATAGAGTCGCGCGGAGCCACGGACATAGCACGCCGCCGAGAGCAGCAGGAACGGGGTCGTCGGCAGTACCGGCAGGAGGATTCCCAGAATCCCCAGCCCCAGGCTCAGGCTGCCAGCGACGACCAGGAGCCACTTAACCAGCTTGCCCAGCGGCTTCTGCTGCTTTTTTTGCTCCATTGGAGGGTCTTTGCTCAAGGGCTTCTCACTCAGAGGGAGTATTGACAACTGCTGATATGCTCGACTCAATCCATCGGAAAAGTGAGTTTACCATACAAAGTTGGTCTTTGCCAGAGTGAGAATGTTTGACCAGAGAGGTTTCTAGTTAGGGAATCACTCCCGAACGTATTTTTCAGAGCGAAAACAGAAACTAATCGAGGTACGCGATGCCGCTTAGTGAATCTGAAAAGCAGCGAGAGGTAATTATCGGGATTGGGAGGCGGATGTACCGGCGAGGCTACGTTGCCGCCAACGATGGCAATCTCTCCCTCCGGCTCGGTGATGACCGTTTCGCCGTAACCGTTACCGGGGTTAGCAAGGGCTTTCTGACCCCGGAGGATGTGGTGGTGGTCAACGAGAAGGGAGAGCTGGTGAGTGGTACAGGGCAGCCCACCTCCGAGGTGCTGCTCCATCTGTTCATCTACGCCCGTCGTCGCGATGTCAACGCCATCTGCCATGCCCATCCGCCCTATACCACCGCTTTTGCCGCCTGTTGTCGAGAGCTTCCCCGACCATTTCTGCCCGAAGTGGTGGTTAACCTGGGAGAACAGGTTCCTCTGGTGCATTACGCCGCACCGGGCAGTGAGGAACTGGCACGCTCCGCCGCCGATCAGGTCGTAGATGCCAATGCCCTGCTGCTGGCGAACCACGGCGCGGTAACGGTCGGCGAAAATCTGGAACAGGCGTGGTACCGGATGGAGACCCTGGAGCATTACGCTCAGGTTTCCTATCTGGCGGAATCACTGGGCGGGGCGGTTAGCCTGAGTGATAGCGAGATTGAACATCTGGGTAAATAGGCGCGTAAACCTCATCTATTAAAGGAAATACAATGACTGAGAAGAAGGAGAAAGTACCACCGAAGGTCAAGATTCGCTTTGTTTACAACCACTGTAACGACCTTCTGGCGATGCGCCGCTTCTACACCGATATCCTCGGCATGACCGAGCTGGGCTTCAACGAGGAATGGAACTGGCTGGGCTATGAGAGCGAGGGCTTCCAGCTGATGTTCTTCGGTGCCGAGAATAAGCTCCCTGTGCCGACGGAGTTCACCGATCAGCCTGGCTATCAGGGTGGAGACCGTGAGGGCATCAGCTGGTCTATAGGCGTGCCGGAGGAGCAGTTCGCGGCGACGGTTAAGAAGCTCAAAGAAGCCGGAGTTACCTGCTTCGATGACAGACCGCAGTGGTACCAGGACAGCTACTGGGGCTTTCCGGTTCTCGATCCGATGGGGGTAACCGTGGAGGTTTTCTGCTTCCCGAAGGAGAAGCCGAACTCCACCGAATGGTCGGATATGTAACACCAGTGTTACAAAATGCCCCATTTAGCTCAGGGTAAAGAGAATAAATGGGAGCGACGGATTGTCGCTCCCTTTCTTTGTACCGATATTCTGGACGCATCGGCATAATTGTTGCTACAATTGACGGTGACAGAGTGAGACCTTTGCGTAATTCGATGGATTTGACTTTTCGCCCATTCGGGAGGCTGCCGCCAAACTCCCAGCATTTCTATAATCGTAACAGCTATCAGTGATTATAAAACTGCTGAGATTATTAGCCAAGCCGAACGATCGAGTCGAAGGTACTTATGCAAAGCTTTAATCCGCTAGAGTAATCTCATCTTGTGAGGTTGACCTTGCCAAAAAAACGAAGCGCGAAGAAGATAATCCTCTGTGGTGCCGGAAGTGCCGGGCGGATGATTGCCCGGGAGATAGTCAACCGCCGGGGCAGTGTTTACCAATGTGTAGGCTTTCTCGATGACGACCCGGAGAAGCAGGGCTGGGAGCTAGAGGGAGTACCCGTGCTGGGGTCTCTCGATGAGCTGCCCCGTTGTGTGGAAGAGACCGACGCCGAAGAGGTCTTGATTGCCATTCCCAGCGCGTCGGGAGCCGTGGTGCGGAAGATTGCCGAGCTGTGCAATCAGACAGGGGTTGCCTTTCGCGTTCTGCCCTCGCTCTTCGAGGTGGTTCATGGTAACGCCAAACTGGGTCAGGTGCGTGATGTGCGGGTAGAAGATCTTCTCCGCCGTTCACCGATCCAGCTCGATATGGACACCATCAGCGAGTGCGTCAGTGGAGAGACGGTACTGGTTACCGGAGCCGGTGGGTCAATCGGCGGCGAGCTTTGCCGTCAGCTGATTACCTTCGACCCCGCCCGAATTGTCCTGCTTGGTCACGGCGAGAACTCGATCTTTGCCACCTATCACGATCTCCTCCGACGTAAGCCCCGTTGCGAGATTAAAAACGCCATTGTTGACCTCCGCAATAAAACCCGACTGGAGCGGGTACTGGCGACCCATCAGCCGAGGATTATCTTCCACGCTGCGGCGCATAAGCATGTCCCGCTGATGGAAGACAATCCCTGCGAGGCCTTTGCCAACAATGTCGGCTCGATCCTCTCCCTTGCCGAGCTTGCCCCCCAATACGGTTGTAAGAGGCTGGTGATGATCTCCACCGACAAGGCCGTTGAACCGTGCAATGCGATGGGAGCCTCCAAGGCGATTTGCGAGGTGGTAACCCGACTGGCAAACAACGAGCCGGGGGACTGTCGCTTCATCACCGTGCGTTTTGGCAATGTACTGGGCAGCCGGGGCAGCGTGATCGGTCTCTTCCGCGATCAGATTGAGCGGGGCGGACCGATTACCATCACCGACGAGCGGATGGAACGCTTCTTTATGACCATCCCCGAAGCGGTGGAGCTGGTACTGCAAGCCGGAGCCGTGGGCGAGGGCGGTGAGGTCTTCGTCCTCGATATGGGGCAGCCGCTGCGGATTATTGACCTGGCACGGATGCTCCTCGACCTGACCGGGTTTACCGAGGAGGAGATTCCCATTGTCGTAACCGGTCTGCGCTCCGGAGAGCGGCTCTACGAGAGTCTCTTCTCTCACAGCGAGGAGCGACTACCCAGCCCCCATCCTCAGCTATTGATTGCCCGACGCAACGGCACCACGGCGGATCAGTGGAAGCTGGTGCGAGAGCTGCTGGAGGCTTCGCGCAGCATGGAGACCGACCGCCTGCCCGGACTGGTAAAGCAGCTGGTGACAGATTCAACCTGGAAGAACGCCGAGGGGTATTTCTAAGAAACCCCGGCAAGCGTAGCCATTGACGCAGAATAACCGGAACCACCTTCAGCGAAAAGAGGGTGGTTTTGATTTGGGATAATCACTTAGCTATGAACCGTACCTCCTGCTCTTGTGTTGTGAGATTTGAATAAGTCGAGACCCTCGCATAACTGGATAAGTCAAACGTTCTAAGAAAAACGAGAGTTGTTTCAAAATTGAAAGCATCTTCTAAAGACGCTATTGGTAGGGGCGTATTGCAATACGCCCTACTCGTCAGGGGTTTGAGCCACCTTGCAGAGTTGTACGTTTTTCAACTTCCGCAAGGGGTTGAAACCCCCTTGTCTTAAAGTCAAAATCAACCGACCGTCAAAGTCCGCAATGCTTTCGGGATAGATCAGCCGGGTTGGTTCCATTTCGAGTGATTATTCCTTCGCCTTTCGCCTGAATCAAGAACCGGTGGGGAAAAAAGTCATTGCGCTGTGGTATAATAAGCGGCAGTTTTAGGTGAGCAATACAAAAAGCGGCTGCGGCTAAACAAACCTCCTACCGTAGGGAATTGAAGATGGATAGCAACCCCCTGTTCAAGAAGGTGCGCAACTTCACCCGGGTGAAAGAAACCAAGGCAAGTGGACTCTATCCCTACTTTCGCCCGATTAGCGATGGTACCGGAGCGATCGTTAATATCCACGGCAAAGAATCGCTGATGCTCGGCTCCAACTCTTACCTGGCTCTGAACTACCATCCCCGCGTGTTGGAGGCCTCGCAAAAGGCTCTGGAGAAGTACGGAACCTCCTGCGCCGGGTCGCGTTTCCTCAACGGTACTCTGGATATCCACCTGGAGCTGGAAGAGGAACTTGCGCGGCTGGTGAGTAAACCCAAGGCGTTGGTTTTCTCCACGGGATTCCTGACGAACCTGGGTACAATCCCAACCATCGTCGGTCGCGGTGAGTTCATTATTACCGATGCACTGGATCACGCCTCCATCGTCGAAGGCTCTCGGTCATCCTTTGGCAAGATGCTAAAGTTCCGCCACATGGACATGAAGCACCTGGAGGAGCGTCTCTTCTGGATTGCCCCCCACGCCGGAAAACTCATCGTCATTGACGGCATCTTCTCGATGGAGGGGCATATTGCCCCGCTGAAGGAAATCGTCGAGCTTGCCGAGAAGTATCACGCCGCCGTGATGGTTGACGAGGCTCACTCCATCGGCGTGCTTGGACCAAAAGGCGAAGGTGCGGTGAAGCACTTTGGACTCAGCGATAAGGTTGACCTGATCATGGGAACCTTCTCCAAGACCCTGGGGTCTATCGGCGGCTTCATCGCTGGCGATGAAGATGTGATGGAGTACATCCAGCATGTTTCCCGGACGATGATATTCTCCGCCAGCCTGCCCGGTCCCGCCGCCGCTGCCGCACTGGCAGCCGTAAGGGTAATGCAGGAGGAGCCGGAGCATCTGGATCGCCTCTGGCACAACACCCGCAAGATGAAGAGTGCTCTTGATGAAATGGGCTGGGATACCTACGGCTCGGAAACTCCGGTGATCCCCATCGTGGTCGGTGAGGATATTGTCGCCTTTAAGATGACCATGCGGCTTCAGGAAGAGGGCGTTTTCGTCAATCCGGTGGTCAGTCCCGGAGTTCCTCCCGGTGGAGCATTGCTGCGCATCAGTCTGACCTCCGGGCATAACGACGAGCAGGTGGAACGGGCGATTGAGAAAATCCGTATGGTGGGCAAAGAGCAGGGACTGATTGAGTAACGGCTCTGGTTGTTCTGGACGATTGGATTACAAACACACTTTCGTGGAGAAAAAACGAGGGCATATTTGTTTCACGTGAAACAGTATTTCCGAGTGATAAATGGGATTATAGTGACAAAAGACAACAAGCGTAAAGAGAAGCCGCTAAAAGAGCCGAAGAAGAAGCTGGTTGGTGGACAGGCCGTGATCGGCGGCGTGATGATGCGGGGGCGCAAGAAGTGCTTCATGGCTCTGCGCAGCCCCTTCGACGATCATATCGACCTTTCCGAGATGCCGCTGCCGAAGTTCCTTCACTGGAAAATCTTCCGCTGGCCCTTCTTCCGTGGAACCTCGATGGTGCTGGATTCCGCCGTGCTGGGGACGAAGGCCCTCACCGCAGCAGCGAACTTTCAGGACAGAGAGGAAGAAAAGAAGAAGGCCGCCGAAGAGGGGCGTTCTATTGACGAGGTAGAGAAAAAGCCCGACCTGATCTCCGGTAAAAAGGCGGCTCTGCTGCTTCTGCCCGGTCTGCTCATCGGTGTGGCTCTTTTCATCCTCGGACCACTCTGGGGAGCCAAGGGAATTGCCGCTATCTGGCCCGGTGCGCTGCCCGAAGGCGGTATCTGGTTTAACCTCGTCGAAGGCGGACTGCGCATCTCCATCTTCCTGCTCTATCTTTCGCTGATCCGGCTGATGAAGGATGTGAAGGAGCTTTTCCGCTATCACGGTGCGGAGCATAAGACCATCGCCACCTTCGAGGCCGATGAGGAGCTGATCGTCGCCAATGCGCGCACGAAGAGCCGCCTCCATCCCCGCTGTGGTACCGGATTCCTGGTCTTCCTGCTGCTCTCCCTGGTGATTGTCCACTCCGTCGTCTTTGCCCTTCTGCCCGGAGAGCTGAACATCTTCATTGCGATTTTGCTTCGCTTTGGGATGATCCCCATTGTTGCCGGACTTGCCTACGAGTGGATTCGTCTGGCAGGTAAATATCCAAACAGCAAGCTGGCACGCTTCTTTGTTGCGCCAGGACTGGCGACCCAGCTGCTCACCACCGCTCCGCCGGATGATGCCCATCTGGAGTGCGCCCTGACAGCCTTCAAGGCGGTAATCGAGGCGGAGGGCGCCTACGAGAAACCTGAAGACGAAAAGAACCCCATTGCGGCGTAGGTTTTATGCTTTTGTAAACTGAAGACAGCCCGGTGCTTAACGCCGGGCTGCTTTACGCGGTGGCAGGTTTCGGCTACAATCGACCGGAGTTTCGATAGGAAGATACCTTGCTCAATCACCTTAAAAAAACCTTCAAACATACCATCATCTACGGTCTCGGCGGCGTTGCCTCCAAGGCGGTAGGCTTCCTGCTGATTCCGGTTTACACCAGCCACCTCAATCCCGTCGAGTACGGAATTGTCGCTCTGGTGCTGGTCTATACCACGATTCTGGAGATCATCCTCAAGTTCGGCGTTGGGCCAGCACTGTTCCGGGTTTACTTCGCGGAAAAGGATGAAGACAAGCGTGGCGCGCTGATAACCACCTCCTTCACCTTCCAGGTCGGTGCGTCGATCATCGTCTTCGCCATCCTCTTTCCCCTCTCCAGTCAGCTCTCCAGCATCTTCTTCGGCTCCGAGTCTTACACCATCTTCTTCCAGTACGCCACGGCGACGCAGCTGATGATGATGTTGCGCAACATCCCCCTCGCCGTGCTGCGGGCGAAGGAACGCCCCGGTCTCTACTCCGTGGTTACCTTCTCCCGATTCATCCTGATGATGGGGTTGAACATCCTCTTCATCGTGGTTCTGCGTGAAGGACCCCTCGGCATCATCAAGGCGCAGTTCTACGCCGGGATTGTCCTCGCTCCGGTGCTGATCGGCATCTCGATCCGCCACATGAAGCTAAAGCTCTCCTGGGATATGCTCAAGCGGGTGATGCTCTTTGGCTTGCCGCTGATTCCGGAGGGTCTGGCTGGCTGGATTCTCTCCCTCTCCGACCGCTACATCCTCCGCCTGATCGCCCCGACGAGCCGCTTTGTGGAGGTTGCCCAGAAGGGACTGGGCGAGTTACAGACCAAGGTCGCGACGGCATTCGCTGGTTCCACTGAGACCCTCCACGAGGTCGGACTCTACAACCTCGCCAATCGCTTCGGGTTAATCATCAAGATTGGCCTGGTTACGCCGTTCATTATGGCGTGGGGACCGCTGATGTTCGCCGTCTATGGCAAGCCGGAGGCGAAGTCGGTCTATCGCGCCGTCCTGACCCTCTTCACCCTGATCAGCGTCGGCGTTGCCCTCGCCGTGGGCATCATGGCACCGGACATCACCCACCTGATGGCGACCTGGGCGTACTATCCCTCCTGGCTGGCGGTATTCATGCTCAGCATGAGCAGCGTCTTCTACGGGATGTACCTGGTCTTCACCGTGGGAACCTCCGTGGTCGGCAAGACGAAGTACCAAGCGTTTACGGCGACGATTGGCGCGGCACTGAACATCGGGCTGAACCTCCTGCTGATTCCCCGCTGGGGGATGATGGGGGCGTCGGTGGCAACGGTGGTCAGCTATGGCTTCATGGCGTTCGTCCACTATCAGTTCGCCCAGCGGCAGTATCGGATCGACTACGACCTCGGCTACCTGTTCAAGGTGGTGGGGCTGTCGTTTCTCTTCTGGTTCGGCTCGCTGCTATTGCCCTTTGGCTGGAGCTGGCTCCCCGTCCGTTTAGGCTTGCTCGGTCTGTTCGTGATTTCGCTAAAGCTCTTTGGACTCTTCAAAACCGACGAGGTCAAGCTGGTAATCGACGGAATCAAGGGTCGCTTCAGCAAGAAGCCGCCGGAGACACTGGCGGAATAGGAGAGAGGGATCGTCGGGGGTTAATCCAGGGGAAGCTGTTGCGAAGGTCTCAAAATGAATAAATTAGCCGTTGTTTTCGTGATCAAGATTGTCGCGACGGTCCTGTTCTGGTGCGTCCCGTTGATTTGTTTTCCCGGCTCCTTTCTGGAGGGAGCAGGTTTCCCTGCCCAATCCTCCTACATGTTCGTACGCATGCTCGGATGGGCGTATCTGGCACTCTGTGTCGGCTATGCGTTCGGGCTTAGGGCTTCGTTACAGGGTAAGCGCGCCTTGGGACCTATTTGGGTTGGCATTGTGAGTAACGGAGGCGCGTGCCTCTATCTGGGTTACTTCGGTTTTTCCGGAGCCTGGGAATCGTGGGGCCCCTTTATCCAACTTGTTGGATGGAGTTCCATGGTTGTCTCAGCAGGAATTACCGTGGCACTTATTGTATTTGGTTTGCTGAGTAAAGAGCCGGAAGCACTGGCGGAATAGCTCCTTCTCCACGAAAGGAATGAAGATGTTTAGCAAAAGGTTCATTCTCATCTCGCTCCTCCTGGTCGTGCTGCTGCTCCTCGGCTGCGACCTGGTCATTAAGTATAACGAAAGCGGTTCACTGGGCTGGGCGAGGGTGAAGGCGAACACCGTCCGCAACTCAAAGCTGCCCGACGGGGTTCTGCGGAGTCTGGGCTGTCGTGGTCCTGACACCGACGGCAACCTCAGCGACCGTGATGGCTCGGCCTGGTTCTTCCTCTACGGTGATGACCGCTTTGCCCTGCTGGTCTCCGTCGATCGTGAGGGCAATACCGAGTCCACGCCGTACTACGACCATGAAGAGAACGGTGTGATTCCCGCCTACGACGATGCCGAGCCGTGGATCATCGCCGCGAACACCGCCGTCCTGGGGATTGGAATCACGGCGGAGGATTACGAGTGGCGGGAGCTGTTTGTCTCTCATGATGTTGAAGAGGATTACGTTGATACCGAGAACACCGCCTGGGTCTATTACGCCAGGACCGTGGGTGAGGGCGACGATGAAGAGGTCGAGGAGGTGGCGGAGGTTCTGCTTGATGCCGACACCAACGCCGTCCTCAGCGTGCAGGCTCTTTAGGTAACGCATCACGTCGCAACTACCCAAAAGCGGATACCCCAAAATCCCCCTTCCCCCCTCTGGGGGGAAGGATTAAGGATGGGGGGCTGTTCTCTACCTCCGCCCCGCCCAAAGAGCCAGCCAACAAATCTTGCGTACCGAACAGTAAACTGGAATAAAAAACCAGCCGACCCGCTAAGGTCGGCTGTTCTGCGTAAAATCTGCTCTGTTAGTTATTCTCGGTTATCATCTCTGTTTCGATGTACCGCCGGATTTCATCGGGAACCGCAGCGTGCAGGCGTTGCTTAATCTCCTCGGCGGTTGCCAGGTTGACCAGCTCCGCCGCCAGGTCGCTGGCTTTGCTGAAGTCAATCGCCCGGATGGTCGCCTTGGTAATCGGCACATCGACCGGGGAGGTTGACAGCTCGTCAATCCCCAGACCGACGAGGAAGGGAATCGCCAGCGGCATGGCAGCCATCTGTCCGCAGAGTCCGACCCAGATTCCGGCCTCATGCCCGGCGGTAACGATTCGCTTCAGCAGCCGCAGAACCGCCGGATGGAACGGCTCGTAGAGGTCGGCGATGGCTTGATTCCCGCGATCGACGGCGAGGGTGTATTGAATCAGGTCGTTGGTGCCAATGGAGAAGAAGTCCACCTCCCGGGCGAAGAGGTCTGCCATCGTCGCCGTGGAGGGAACCTCGACCATGATGCCGACCTCCATCTCCGGGTCGAAGGGATGTCCCTCCTGGCGCAGCTCCTCCCGGCACTCTTCGAGGAGTACCTTTGCCCGCCGAAGCTCCTGAAGGGAAGAGATCATCGGGAACATCAGCCGCACATTCCCCGACGCGCTGGCGCGAAGGATTGCCCGCAGCTGCACCTTGAAGGTGTCCGGTCGCTCCAGGGAGAAGCGGATTGCCCGACAGCCCAGGTAGGGGTTGATCTCCACCGGAACATCGGGGTGCGAGAGGAACTTATCGCCACCGATATCCACGGTGCGGATGACCACCGGCTGCGGCGCGAGCTGACGAGCGACGACATTGTACGCCTCGAACTGCTCAATCTCGCCGGGGATGTCATCGCGATTGAGGTAGAGGAACTCGGTGCGATAGAGTCCGATGCCCTGCGCGCCGTGTTCGCTGACGGTGTCGATCTCCGAGAGCAGCTCGATGTTGGCGGCAAGCTCGATCTGGAAGCCGTCTCTGGTCTCCGCCGGGAGTTTCCGCAGCTTAGCCAGCGAGCGACTCTTTGCCAGCTCGTCCTTCTGTACCTTTTTGTACTTTTTAATGAGTGCCGGGGCGGGGTTGACAATCGCCAGCCCGTTACGACCATCGAGGATCAGGGTGTCGCCATTCTCCACCCGCCGGGAGAGGTTTTTTAGCCCAACTACCGCCGGAATCTCCAGGGCGCGGGAGATAATCGCCGTGTGGCTGGTTCTGCTGCCGACATCCACCGCCAGCCCCAGAACCTTCTTCGGGTCAAGCTGCGCCGCGTCGGAGGGAGACAGCTCGTGGGCGACGATGATCAGGCGTTCCTTAATACGATCCAGACGACGCTCTCGCTTGCCCATCAGGATGCGCAGCAGCCGCTCACCCATATCCCGTACATCGGCTACGCGGTCGCGCAGGTATTCGTCCTCCATACTGGAGAAGGTCGCCACGTAGTGGTCTATCAGCAGGCTGACGGCAAACTCGGCGGAGCACTTCTCCTTTGTGATTGCCTCCCGAACCCCGTTGTTAAGCGTTGAGTCGTCGTACATCATCAACTGGGTTACAACGATCTGGCTCTCCGTTACCTGCTCCTGAGCGTCGAGTTGCTCGATTAGTCGGGTCAGCTGACTTCGCGCTGTTTCCAGAGCTGCCTCAAAACGAGCAATCTCGGTAGCGGGATCGTCAATCTGATCGCGCCCGACACCGAGGTACTCCAGCTTGGGTTTGTAAACGGTGCCGATGGCAATTCCACCGGAGACGGCGATACCTCTATAAATCATCAATTCTCCCATCATCAATGCATGGCAAATGGGGCTAAGATAAAGCAACGGTAAACAAAAGCCGCAGCTTGAACTGCGGCACGGGAATCGCGTTGCTCTGCTCAAGCGTAAAAACCGTTCTTATCCCCGTACCTTCGTTTTGCGGTGGTCTTCGAGAAAGCGTTTCTCCACCAGGAGCTGGAGGCTGCGCAATGCCCGCTCGGCATCAACGCCTTCGGCGCGCACGGTAATCGTTGTTCCCGACGCGGCTCCCAGGGTCATCACGCCCATGACACTCTTGGCATTAACCTCGTAATCAGGCTTTTTTTTTAGGGAAACAAAAATATCCGCCTCGAACTTTTGCGCCACCCGCACAAAGAGCGAAGCGGGGCGGGCATGTAGTCCAAGTTTATTGGTGATTACCAGCTCAATTTGTGGCATTTCCACTAATCCTCCGATATCTTTTCATAATTCGATGGATTTGACTTTTCGTCCATTGGGGAGGCTGCCGTCAGGCTGTCAGCATTTCTGTAACTGTAACAGATACCCGTGGTTACAAAACTACGGCGATTGATAGCCAGGCCGAACGCTCAAGTCGAAGGTGTCTATGCAAAAGTATCCCACCGCGATCTCTTTGCCGTTTTTTCCGTTACAAAGATTACCTGCCGCTCATAAGTTTGGGTATTTTAACACCAAAGGGCTGATTTAGTCAATGTACTCCCTTGACGACGGAGTGTTTTTTAGCTATATTGTTCACCGCTTGGGGGTGTCAATGTGATATTCACCTGCCCCGATTACGAACGGATGATTTTTGGCGGTTAGCTTCTCCTATAGAAGGCTGGATGGGCTTGAGCAGCAGACGTTTCCGTTTTCTCGGAGGAACCCGACCTGGTCGGGGGCGTTTGCCTGTGCTGCTCGTATTACTTCTCACCGCCTCTACGCTCATGGCAGCATCGGCTGACAACATCGCCGATCACCTGGTTATCTCCGAGGTTCTGGCGAGTCCGGGCGACGGAGAACTACCCTTCATTGAGCTTTACAATCCCACGGATTCTTCGATTTCGTTCTCTGCCTGCTATCTTGATTCCGATCAGGGCGAAGGGTCGGTTTATCTGGATGGTCAGATAGACGGCTACGGCTTTTATCTGGTCTCTATCCCTGACGATGCCGGATGGCCCGCTGGTTGGCCGGAGCCAGACCTGACCAGTGACCTGCTTTCCTTTGGTTACCCTGATGGCGGCTTCAAGCTCTATCTGAATGGTGAGTTGATCGATGCCTGTGGTTGGGGTAGTCCCTCCAGTGGTTTCTATGAATATACTCCCTGTGCATCTCCCGCCGCGGGCGAGTCTCTTGAGCGTAAGAGCGGTCATACCCACGGTGAAGATGAAGGTAATGGACACGATACTGAGGATAACTTCTTTGATTTTAACGGTCGGGATACTCCTGAACCACAGAACAGTGATAGTCCCCACGAGATCCCACCAGCTTCCACGGATGATACCACTATGGGTTGGATTAAGGCGATGTTCGGTCCGGATAGATAAAAAATCAGGGTAATGCGATAAAAAACGAGGGGAGGTTAACCCCTCTTTTTTTAGGGATAATCACTCGAAACTGGACCAACTGAACGGCTACTGTGTAAATTGCATCGAATTTGTAATTCGGCTAAGAGAGAGGCGGTGGCGCGACTGTTGCTGTAGGTAACTATAGATATATAACTGTGT
>Ga0190344_1000500_pt1 | contig 19057 bp, 23 predicted proteins | sample 48721323_MG_FD_161662 | JGI IMG/M metagenome (GOLD analysis project Ga0190344, IMG submission 161662) | Hydrothermal vent microbial mat bacterial communities from Southern Trench, Guaymas Basin, Mexico - 4872-13-2-3_MG | ecosystem: Environmental > Aquatic > Marine > Hydrothermal vents >... | reverse complement strand
TCTGCCACTTTCGTGTAAGCACAGAGATCTCCGGTCTGGAAGTTTCCGGGAGGATTTAGTGATGTGTTCGTAGATGGATTACCGATTAGTGCTGTAATTTCGGTTTCATCTTCTGAGCGGTCGATGACGTTACCTTGTTCGTCTATAGTTTCCGTTACGGTGATTTTCGTTGCTGTACGTCCAGCCCAATCTTTGAGCATCTGTGTGAACTTAGATGTAAGACCAAAATTTATTCGTGCCATTATACTTTACCATTATTAAATTTCATACTATAAAAATTGATTGACGAACACGTCCAATGGAACCTATAATTCGTGTCATTTCCTTTGTAAGATCTTGTAACGCTCTTTCTGAAGCAGTATATGGTTCTCCGACACCCATACTAATTCCACAAGCACTAAATGACGTTACATCATCAACCGAGTTTCCTATGTGATTTAAATACACTTTTATAGCCGCTATGACAGTCGTTAATTGCTGTATATCAGCAGGAACGGTATCAAATCCGTAATTATAAACGACCTTGACCCGGCGTTCCTGATGACCGAAATCTAACGTACGAAGTCCTAACATCCCGGTGTCCAAATCTACATAGTAATCACTATCTGTGTAAGTCTTCTCTAAATCACCGTACGTATCATATTCTTCCACAGACGTCACTGTCCGCATCGGTGTAAACCGTAAAAATAACTTCGTAACCTTCGTATTGGGGTTTGGTTGTGTAGTATCAAACCATTCCGTTACCTTTGTTGAATAATCGAAAACCTTACCCATTAAATCATCCACTTCTTTCATTGCTTCCGTTATAAAATAACCAACGTCATTCCTACTAACGAAATTCTCATCCTGTCCGGCACGACTATACACATACTCGGGTTCTGTGTAGAGTTTCCGCTCAGGATCACGAACCTTAAATTGTGCCTTTGTAACATCATTCTGACTACCTGTTACCATAGCCGTCCATTTTACAATCCACCAACCCGTAGCACCATCTACTGGAATGTCAAAATCATAAGCCCAAACACCGAGAGATAATTTTCCAATATCTCCATCAGTAGTATTTACGACTAAGTATAAAGCATCTCTGGGATCATATATATGTAATTCTATAGTATCCGGATTATATAATTCATCGTTCTCATCTCTAAATGTATTAGTCACCCGGATAGTCTCATTACGATCCCATTCCTTTATATTATCTGAAATATTTACCATATTTTATAACCTCTTATATATATTCGATATCTGTATCCATCGGATCTACAAACGTTGGAGTTCCATGAATCATATCTACCGTATCTATGTTTGAATCCCTCGGATCTACAAATGTAGGATCTCCGTGTATCATACCTCCCATGCCTATTATAATATCTGCATTTGTATATACAATATCACCAAACTTTTTCATCATCACATCTGTAGTTATACTCGTCACATGTCTTGCAAATATAAAGACATCACTTGTCAATGTAGTTAATTGATTAAGCATCTTCATAAGTATATCTGATGATGTTTGTATTATTATATCGTATCTTCTCCCTATAACTACATCTACGCTGAAATTTTCATAACCACGACTAAATATATTTACATCAGTAGTAATATCCTTCACAGTGTCGTTTAATCTTATTAATACATCTATAATTAATGATTTATCTATACTCTTTCTAATTAGTGTATCTATAGTTGGATATATATAACTCCGTGACATCATTATCATATCCGTATTCACATGTAATAATAAACGTAATTTCTTTATGATTATATCGATATTTGTAGATATATCCGCCCCTGTCAATTTTATTATCACATCAGATACAACACTTACGCCCAAGAGTAATACTAATTTAACATCTACTGTTATACCCTTAGATTTTACACCTTCGACACCGGGTGTATTTAATTCTGTTGTATTCAATTCTGATGTATTCATTTATTACTCCCGATTTGCAAATCCAGTAAGTCCATATCTCGCGACAGTTAGATCACATCTATCCATTGCATTCACGGTATCGTTATTCAACGTGATTCTATCCACAGTATCAGAATATGTACTCCAATATCCGCCACCGAACCAACCATAATTCAGATCCGTGAATGACGTCATGTGATATCTAATCGTACTCAGATCACATCTATCGATAGCATTATTCGTATCATCTGCTAATGTCATCCGATCTACTATATCACACGGTAAACCATAATCACCACCAGCAAACCAACCATGGATATTATCTGTAAAACCCGTTAAACCGTACCTCGGTACATTCAAATCACATCTATCAAGTGCATCAGTCGTATCATCTGCTAATGTAATACGATCTATCACACCTAATATAGAACCATTATATCCGCCACCGAACCAACCATACGTATCATCACAGAATGCGCTAGCATATCTTCTTGCGGTAGTTAGATTACATCTATCTATTGCATCCGTTGTATCATCTGCTAATGTAATTCGATCTACTATATCGTAGTATATTGTAGCGAATCCAGCACCAAACCACCCGTAAGTTAAATCTGTAAAAGCGGAAGTGCCATATCTCCCAAGAGATAAATTACATCTATCTATAGCGTTTGTAGTATCCTGTGCTAATTCGATCCGATCTATTATGTTAGAATGAGATCCACCCTCACTTATACCTCCGGCTATCCAACCGTGTACCAAATCTGTGAAACCAGAGACTTGATACCTCGCAACAGATATCGTACATCTATCTATTGCAGCTGCGGTATCGTCTGCTAATGTGATTCGGTCTACTGTACTGGACGGTGATCCAGTTGTACCACCACAAAACCAACCATAGTAATTTTCTACCATTTCACCATTCCCAAACATCCCACACATTTGATATAGTGTTAATTTTCTATATACCATGATTACCCCGTGAATCCTGCTAATCTTGATCTTCCAACAGTTAAATCACATCTATCGATAGCATTAGTCGTATCATCTGCTAATGTAATTCGATCTACTATATCGTAGGATATTGTAGCGTATCCACCACCAAACCACCCGTAAGTTAAATCTGTAAAAGCGGAAGTGCCATATCGAGCAATAGTTAGATCACATCTGTCGATTGCATTAGTTGTATCATCAGCTAACATTATACGATCTATTATATCAACTACACCAGCCATCCCCATCCCACCAACAGACCACCCATAAGTTGAATCTGCAAAGGCGGCGTGCCAATATTTTTGTATAGTTAAATTGCATCTATCAATCGCATTAGTTGTATCATCTGCAAATGTTATTCGATCTACTATATCCTCCGGTTGGTATCCCACTCCGCCCATGAACCACCCATGAGTAGAATCTGTAAAGCCTGCTAATGCCCATCTGCCAGTACTCAAGTTACATCTATCAAGTGCATCAGTCGTATCATCTGCTAATGTAATACGATCTACTATATCACCCGGTAAACCATAATCACCACCAGCAAACCAACCATGGATATTATCTGTAACACCTGCTAACGCACTACGAGATGCCACTAAATTACATCTGTCGATTGCATTAGTTGTATCATCAGTTAACGTTATCCTCTCTACCGTATCTGAAATACCACTAGAAATATTTCCACCACCTATCCAACCATGAATACCATTTGTAAAATCTGCCATCGACGATTTTTCAGTAGTTAGATCACATCTGTCGATTGCATTAGTTGTATCATCAGCTAACGTTATACGATCTATTATATTCACGATTGTACCACTACCTATATACCCTCCGGTAAACCAACCATAAATACCAGGTGGCAACCTCACCATCATATCCACTGTTAGAAAAGAGGTACCCCAATATTTCTCAAGTATAAGATTCACAGATAATAATACAGTAGGACTATAATATCCGGCATAATACAACTCATATACCCGTGCCGGGGTTAATTTTCTAAATACCATTTATACTCCATCCAACAAACTTCTTAATCTGAAAATCGGACTTTCTTTGAATGAACTCACTAAACCGGGACTTCATCTTATCGATTGTGATTTTATTCATATTTTATACATTTCCTAATGGAATGCTGCTGTTGCTTCTCTTCCTACAGTCAGATTACATCTATCTATTGCATTTGTGGTATCATCTGCAAGGGTAATACGATCAATGGTATCATCATCCCCATTTCCACCACCAAACCAACCATAAGTATCATCTGTGAATGCGGCAACTCCCTCCCTCGCTATACTCCGATCACATCTATATATTGCATTTACGGTATCATTTGCAAGGGTAATACGATCAACACATTTGGTCCTATATACTGCTGCAAGACCACCACCAAACCACCCGTAAGTTAAATCTGTGAATGCTGCAAGACCATCTCTTGCCACTGTCAAATCACATCTATCTATTGCATTTGTGGTATCATCTGCAAGGGTAATACGATCTATTACATCATATTTTGCAGTACCAGCATAAATAATACCACCACCGAACCAACCATACGTATTGTCTGTGAATGCTGCAATATTATATCTATATCCAATCAGATCACATCTATCTATTGCATTTACGGTATCATTTGCAAGGATAATACGATCAACATTATTCGCTACTACTCCACCACCGAACCAACCATAAGTATCGTCTGTGAATGCTGCAAGACCATATCTCGATGTACTCAGATCACATCTATCTATTGCATTTGCTGTATCATTTGCAAGGATAATACGATCAACGATATTAAGATATGCTCCAATTGTTCCACCACCGAACCAACCATACGTATTGTCTGCGAATGCTGCAAGATGTGATCTTTTCATTGTCAAATCACATCTATCTATTGCATTTGTTGTATCATCTGTAAGGGTAATACGATCAATGATATCGTGATATGCTCCAGTTGTTCCTCCACCAAACCAACCATAAAAGTTTCCATAGACAATAACATCAACAGGTAACATAATTACACCAACAAATCTATTTGCTCGACACACCCGTAACATATCTGAGACATATTTTGATGTATATCTCTTATATACCATCTTCCTCTTCGCCTTCCTCAAGCATTTTTAGATCGACACCTTCTGCTATTAATGCCAAAACTCTAACATCCATAGGTAGTACCTCCAATTGATTCGGAGATCCAGGAATTATTGGATCTATACATGCTTCACGAAGTGCAATAAGGTTACCTTGACCACACCCGGTCTGTCTGTCTATTACGGAATCATGCATTTGTCTAGCAAATCTACGTTTCCAATATTCTGGTTCATCCGCCTGAAAGTCGGCATTCGTAAAGGGTTTACCATTTTCTTTCTCAAGTTGTTCCAAAATTGCAGCGTAACCGTTAACCTCAATAAGTTTTGATTCAATATCATAGGTGAGAGATTCAATTTCAGTCTCCGCTCCTGCTACATCTAAATCCCAGTCTTCAGATTTATTTTCTATTGCACGATCCCGAACCCGGATTTGACGTTCTCGATCAACAATCCGCCTTTTTAGTTCAGTAAGTGCAACACGAATCTGGACAAGTGTATGCCGATATTGATGTGATGGTATCGTACCATCAGAACACGCTGTAAACTTTTCGACTTGAAAGTCTGATTTTCTCTGTGCAAATTCATGAAATTGTTCTTTTAAATTACTATGATAAGTTTCATAGTTTTCTATATCTATATTTGTCATATTATTTACCTGTAAATCCGGATAATCCATGTCTCGCTACGGTTAAATCACATCTATCTACAGCATTTACCGTATCGTTTGCTACTGTAATTCTATCCACTATATCAGATTCCTCGGTAGTATAACCACCACAAATCCACCCGTATGAGTGATCCGAAAATGAACATGGTGCATATCTTGCAACACTTATATTACAACGATCCACAGCATTATTCATATCAATTGCTAAATCTATCTTATCTACTATATCAGAGTTTGAAGTTGTATATCCACCACAGAACCAACCAGAAATATAGTCCGTAAATGCCGTTAGATTTCTCCGTGCCGATGATAAATTAGAACGATCTATTGCATTTATGATATCATCACTTAGAGTCATTCTATCTATAACATCAGAAATTGCACCTGTGTCACCCCCACCAAAGAATCCATAAGTATTGTCAGTAAAACACCCTATTCCATATCTTGCAACACTCAAATCACACTTATCATCAGCATTATTGGTATCTGAAGCTAGAGTTATACTATCTATCACATTAGAATAAGTAGTTCCATACCCACCACAGAACCATCCATGTATATTATCTGTGAATGCACTGAGATATCTTCTAGATGAAGATAAACTACACCTATCAGAGGCATTAGTTGTATCCACCTCTATTGTAATCCGATCTACCGTATCGGAAATTGAACCATCATCACCACCACCAAACCAACCATAAACATTATTTGTGAAAGAACTCACACCATACCGTGCAATAGATAGATTACATCTATCGATTGCATTGGTCGTATCGGCAGTAAGTGTTATTCTGTCTATAACGTCGGAATTTGCACCCGTACTACCACCACCACACCATCCATAGACCTGTGAACAATAATGCCTAAATAAATCTGTGAGACCTTGTGTAGTATTTGTAGATATGGTCGTATTCATCCATACCGCTGCACCAGAAGATGCATCTATACATACATATTCAGCGTTTCCACTCGTGTCAATCCAACGACTACCTACAGCATAACCATCACCTGAATCTTCATCTACTGTTGGTACTGTAGATGCATTCAGGTTTGATTTTATGGCTTCATAAGTCTCCGATCCGGTCTTCCGGACAAAACCTTCATCTTCAACGATGTCGGTATCCATAATGGCACCGGCATCATCCACATTAACGGCATCCGTCACATCTGCACCATCCTCAATGTTGAGGATAGTCCTTGCATCACTCGGAGAAAGTGCGGATACGTTTCCTGCCGTGATCCTACCGACGATGGTATCTTCATCGACTGTTACGGCTACTGGTGTGTCATCTGTTACTGCCACGAGAATAGTTTGTTCATTGAAGTCGGAATCTTCGACAAACGTATTATAGATACCTTGTGTCGGATCATCGAACACCCCAGAAGTTAATAATAATGCTACTTTACGTCCATGTGCATGTTCTACATCCGATGTTCCTTCCCGTGCTCTGATGATCGTGAGTACATCATCTGTACGAGATGTGCACTCCACGATTTCCATTTCGGAATCATCACCAGGATTAGCGTACACAGTGGCATTCCAGATTGTCAATCTAAAATTACCAACCGTCGGAAAATTAGCCCCCTCACCTGCCGGGAGGTTCAGTGTAAGATCACCGGCAGAGAGTGGAGTATTATTCACACTAGATGACGCATTATTCTCAAATTTAAATACCATATATTACTCCATTCATAATTTTATAATTTCTTCTTTATCTTTTCCGAGTATATATTCGGTACGTCTACCTTTTTCACCATTCCCAGTACTAAAGTCAATATGATTCCTTCGGCATATAATTATTTTCTCTCCAGGTTTATAATCTAATGTGTGACTGGTTGGGAATAATACCCATTTCACCGGTGTCTCAATACGTTTTGCCATCTTACGTGAAAATTGACGCCATGAAACACGAATTACATCATCTTGTCGTACTTCTTTCCACATATTCTCTTTCCCGGTATCCTCAAATTGTGATAGTTCTGTACCGTCTGTGTATGTTACAATCCAATAGTATTTAAGTGGGGGGTTCATTTTGTTTAACCTTCTAAATATTATACATAGTATTTCCTACTATGTAATATGACATTGGTACTAATAGTATATAAACCTTTTGGTCATCTAAATCTCATCATATAGGAATGTAAGTGTCTCTGCCGCTTGTGTACCCTGTGTTGCGTCTGTAGCAATCTTGACATTAAGTACGACGGCATCAGACTCGTCCGCAACACTATAATCCGCACTGTCTATCAACAGACTTGCACCTGATGTATAGTTACTCGCAAGTGCGGTTGCCGGTGTCTGATCTTTATAATATGTATGACCGTTCGTCACATCATCGATAGCATGTCCGCTTGTACCTGATACACCCGTCGCGATTTCATAACTCGCGTCCATCGGAGCACCATTATCACCAGTATCACGGAGACCTACATACAATCCCCCACCGGTTCCACAAGTCCATCCTATCGTACCGTCGGTGTAAAACCTGATATTATTGACTGTCGTGAAACCCGTACCTGTGGCTATATTCAGATATAGATGTTTCCAATACGAATAATTACTCCCTGCCGCCGGTATGATACATGGATGTGCTGCCACATCATTGTATGCATCCTCTGTACAAAACCTTACATCTACATCTACACCATTACCTAAATTCTGTCCGTCTACACGGGTCTTTGATCCCGGCGCACCATCTGATCCACCGTTCGCTTCATATATTGTTACTGTTGCTGCCATATTATTATTCCTCCATTATATTTAAATTTCTATTCAAATACATCATATACCTGAAATTCTGCCGTTTCGCCCAGACCGGACCAACTCGTCATTACAATGTATACCTGTACTTTATATACACCTGAACAGCTAAAATCACCGTCCACAATCGTATATGTCACACTATCGGAACCAGATAATTCACCCGTCCACGTTGTTGTCGTACCATCACCTTTCTTAACTCTAATTTCGGTGGTCGTGGCAGACGAAATATCTTCATTTGTATCAAGGGTAATAACGGTCCCGATATCACCTACGTAAATTTTATTTCCCATCTCTTGTCTCCTTATACATTATTCAGGTCTATCTTCGAATATCTTGATATCGATATACCACTATCCGTCTCTGAATATCCTGATATGGTTGTTGTTACACCAGAATCTTTATATATCGTAGTAGTTATATATGATTTTATGTCTTCTGATATATTAATATATGACCTTAATCTTATTCTCTCTTCAATTGTAATCACAACATCAGCAATTACGTCCGCCACAAGGTGACATTTTCTTATAAGAGAATCACATATTACATCTTTGATAGTTCTAGTATATAACAATAAATTTGTAGTAAATGATATTATCGTATCTACTTTTCTTAATAATATATCGATCGTATTCGATAGTATTATATTTGTTTTTCTAAATAATATATTACATGTAGTATTTATGTCATACCTAGTATATATCAACAAATCTGAAGTCACAGACCTAATAATATCTACTGCTCTAAATAATGTATCAGAAATTATAGATATCGGTAATGTACCCTTCAATAATAAATCTGTAGTCGTCGTTCTTACCAGATCTGTAATACTGATTAATATATCTGATGTTGTATGAACTAGTATTTTCAACTTTCTGATTAGTGTATCAGAAATCATAACTATAGGTATCACAGCAATCATTAACAAATCTGTAGATATACTCTTGATTCTATCCGTGATACGAATAAGGAAATCCGACGTGTAATCTACAATTTCCGACTTCCTAATCAGTATATTAGACACAGTTGATACTGAAAATTGGATTTGTGTCAATAGATCGGATGATGTACTTTTTCTAATGTCTGTAATACATGTTAATAGATCTGATGTTACAGATTTAACATTATTATTTACACCAACCAGTACATCGATAGTTGCTGATACAAGTATCTCACCACGTATTAGGATGTCGGCTGAAAAGTTATTGATGATTCTTACATATATCAACAGATCTGTAGTTAAATCTCGTACTATATCTAGTTTCTTAATCAGTATATCTGATATTAAGGTTGTAACATTGTCTACCCTTCTGATTAGCGTATCTATAGTTATTGCTTTTATGATACCTAACTTCTTGATTAACAGATCGGACAATATTAGTTCGTATCTCTTAAAAACTATAATCAGATCGGAAGTCGTTGGTACGGGTATATCTAATTTCTTAATTAATAAATCAGACGTTAATAATTTAATAGTTCTTGTGTATATTAATAAATCAGAACTAAAGTCAACAACAACATTTAACTTTTTGATTAATAAATCAGAACTAAAGTCAACAACAACATTTAACTTTTTGATTAATAAATCAGACGTTAATGATTTAATAGTTCTTGTGTATATTAATAAATCAGAACTAAAGTCAACAACAACATTTAACTTTTTGATTAATAAATCAGAACTAAAGTCAACAACAACATTTAACTTTTTGATTAATAAATCAGACGTTAATGATTTAATAGTTCTTGTGTATATTAATAAATCAGAACTAAAGTCAACAACAACATTTAATTTTTTGATTAATAAATCAGAACTAAAGTCAACAACATCATTTAACTTTTTGATTAATAAATCAGACGTTAATGATTTAATAGTTCTTGTGTATATTAATAAATCAGAACTAAAGTCAACAACAACATTTAACTTTTTGATTAATAAATCAGAAGATAGTGTAATAGTCTCAGTTACTAATCCTACAAATATACGATAAAATCCACCTACATGCTTTCTATCTATACTACTTATCACACTATCTGGGATAGGCAAAATCCGAAGGAGCCAATTTACCGCCGACTTTCGCTTATCCGCACTATCTATTGCCATTTAAACCCCTACTTAACCACTTATATACTCTGACTTTGTAAACGTAGTTCCATTATCACTAATAGTTGCCTTCATTATCTTTGTTGATCCATTATCCGCATACATCGTATCTTCTGTTGATGTGGTTTCTCCTTTATTCCTCAATTTGAAATACAGATATTTTATCATTTCCTCCATCGTCGGTGTCGCCGTTGGTGCACCTTGTGTTGGTTCAACTGATGTATCGGTCCTCAACACATCCACAACCTCCGCGTTTACTTGTGCTGTAGTGACGGTTGATCTACTCGATATATCGGCATCTAATCTTGTGGAATTAGCGTCCATTTCTTGTCGAATTTCAACTGCCGTAGGTGCAACACCAGCAGCATCCGGGACAACCGTATTGAATCCAGTGGCTGTAATCCACTCACTATCACCACGGTTTCTGATTGCTTCAAGTGCATCTGAAGTCCTATCAAATGTTGCGGTTGTACCTACGTCGGCAATATGTCCAAGAGCACTATCAAGATGCACGGTTGTCGCCCAATTGGTATCTACCCCGATTTTCATGAGATGGTCAAGGTTTATGTCCGACAATGCTGTATCCACCTGCGTGTTGACGTCTGCTGCCGATATATCATTGAAATTAGTACTTGCTGTGAGTATACGTGTCGCTACAGACCATATATCGCCTGCTGTATGTGTTGAGAATCCAGTTGCTGTAACCCACTCGGCGTCACCCCTATTACGAACTGCTTCCAAACTATCCGTTCCAGTATCGAACGTTGCTCCCTCGATTCCGGTAAATCTGGCTGGTAGGGTCGTTCCTGTGTCGGTCAGTATACTATCGACATTGGTATCTACAGTATCGAGCTTTCCGTCGTGTGTTGTAAGTGCTGCCGCTGTTGCAGCTGAGTCTGTTCCCCTCATAAATCTATTTTCTATCGAGAAATGAGCGAGCACAACATTTACTGTCTGTGTGTCTATAGTTGATCCTGAAAGCACCACCATGTAATCATGGCCCGTTTCATACCACGCATCTGTGGTTGTGATTGAGCATGTATGCACACCAGTCAATCCATCGAAATCTTCATCGTTTGTAATCCCGGTTGTAACCTGTGTTGTGTCAAACGCAGTCCCGTTGGATGCATCTTTGTATACTGAAATCGTTCCATCTCCACTTCGTGTTATCGATGCTCCGTCAGAATCACTTGTATTCCATGCGAAGTATACAGGTTGATCCTCAGCATAATCTCCTAAATACATCATCTTGCTAATCCTCCGTTAACTAATCCTCTCATTGTTCCGCCATTTACTTTCCACATAAATCTACCTGTCGGTGCACCTTCCTCACTACCGAATGCGTATGTCGCTGGGTTTGCTACGTATTTATACATTAATACAGAATCTATGTATTGCGGATAATCGGCGGAAGTAACATATCCATACATTGATATCGCTGAACACCCACTCGTTATACTTCCCGACACATCGCCACCGGTAACTTTAGAAACACCATCTACCCACATATCAAACGTATCGGTTGATGGGTGAACAGCTATCTTGAAGCGATACCACGTGTCCATACTAACATTCATGATTTCGACATCACCACTATCACTTTGATATCGAAGTTTTGTGTCTTGGAACCATTGAAGTTTAACGGAATCGTTTTCTGATCCACCAACTTTCTCGATCATAATATAACGATATCTTGCACCACTATTATGGACTCTCGCATAAAATTCCATTACAAAGTCACTTGTTTGGTTTGTAAATGAAGCATAAGATTCTTGAGTCGAAGTACTGTATTGTTTAACCGCGTGACTACCAATCTTCACCGGATCGGTAACAATAGCTAATGCGCCACCTGATTCATTTGTCCATTTACTTAGATCGCCCTCAAAATCATCGAAAAATTTAAATGTAGCGTCTCCATCCCAATCACTCGAAGCCCCGGAATTACCGTAATACATATAAATATCGGCTTCCACAGTGTTTGCCGGGGTATCAGTTTCAACCCATACAACGGCAGATGTGGACGCAGTATGCGATTCCATCCAGGCATCGAGGAGGGTTGTGCCATCCGCTTTCGTGAATCTCAGGTCTGAGAAGTCCGATTTCATGTCGGAATCCCATGCTACCGTTAATTTGAGTTGATAATCGGTTTGAGCGCCAGAACTACCTCCGGTTAGGGTGATTGCCTTCCGCCTCGACCAACTACTATTATACCACGCCATTTATATACCTATACTTTTTCTACAGTCGCCTTTCGAATATTACGCATATTTTCCTTCATCTTATTTTTCTCAGCTTTGATTTCTTCTTCTTTTACTACCCAGTCAACTTCCGCCGTTGCTCTTTCCGTCTGCACATCAGCGAGAGCACCGTCCAGTGATTCTATTTTCTGTATTAAATCAGCAGCTTCCATTTTCTGTGTATCATTTAATTCTGTAAAATTTATTGTCATTTATAATTCCACCTTTATTATTCTAATTATTCTTCTTCAAAACACCCATCGCCTCTTCACACATTTCCAACATGTACATCAGAGACTCCCGAATCGGATCGTCCGGGTCTAACCCTTTCAACAAAAGTCTACCCTCAAGTATAGCATCTTCGATTAATCCTTCGGGTGTATCTTTCACATTACTCACCGGTCTTCGTTGGCTTCTTTGTGGTAGTCTTTGGTGCCTTACCCTTTAGTTCATTCCGGATCTCGGTAAGCAGATTTACGATTTCCTGCTGTAGGATATAAGGTACCCGGTCTGCCGGGCGAGCGTTCTTTACGAATCGCTCTATAAGTTTAACTTCTTCATTATTCATAATTGTAATCTTCCTTTATATTAATTTTAAAAAATAAATGTGAGATTATTTCTCAATAACCTCAACCTGATCTGCGTTAAATACCCGCTTTACCAGTTCCACATCGTTCTGTGTTAGACCCTTGATTATATCAAAGGAACTCTTTAATATCCCGAATTCTGCGTCCTCGATTAGGACCTCGTCTGTGGAATCCCTTATTTTACGTGCAATCTCATCACGTTGTAGCAATTCCACGGCCTTAAGTTCTAAATCCGGATGCATTATACACGTTATCAGCGACGTCTTAACATCATATTCCTGATAAAATATTTTTGGTTTTCCTTCTTCATCAATCCCGGGTACCTCTACGGAATAGTTCCGCAGATCAATTTTCATCATGTGTCTTCACCTACGTCGTTGTTGCTTCTGCGTCGTAGTATGTCAGATATCCTGTAGTAGATCCAACCTTTACTTTCACAGTTCCTGCCACAGCACCGGCCTGGGTATTACCTGTTTGAATCATATTACCAGTTGCCGCAGTAAAACCCTGGAAACTCAACGCGAAAGCGTCATCATCCACATCAGCTTTACCATCCGTGGTACCGGCATTCACAACTCGTATAAACGACAACTCTGTTACCGCTCCTGCATCACTGGCATCACCAAAAGAATATATCTCCGCCATAACTGCCGCGTATGTTCCACCGGATGCCAGTGCGACGTCCGGAAGTCCAAGGGTACATCTTACAGCCACACCAAGACCTGTGACTGCACCACCGGTGGTACTCTCACCCATTCCAAGTGATAGATGTGCACCGTGTGCTGTACTTGCGGCGACACCGGAAATCTCAGTATATGCTCTAAGACATTCACCACCACCTGACGCACCAGCGAGATAGTGACGTAGATATGTATTCCTTGAATCACCTGATACCGCAGACGATTTTGTGTAAATGCTATTAAACTTCATACTTGCCGTGGTAGAACAATCTACCGGTGCGGCTGAAGTTCCTGCACCGATCATACACCCGGCCGTTTGTCCATTCACCATAGTTAACGGGAATGACATATTCGCAAGTTCCGTTGTATGTCTCGGGTTCAATTTCATCGTATCCATATTTTTATACCTCCATAAAAATAGAAGAATGTGGGATTAAATCCCTCATTCCTCGATCACGTCTGCGATTCCTCGTACGAGTCCTGTTGTTGCACTACCAAGCATTATCGTATTTAGGATATAACCTGTAGTATTCTTAGCGTGTGCTGCCACAGTCGTACCAAAAAGTCCTCTCTTTAGTCCTGTAAATGTACCTGATGTTGCCGCACCACCGGCGGTATATTGCATAATCTCATTATCCATCATGATATACCCGAGAGTTGATGGTAATTCAGTTGCGTCGCCTACATTATCGTATGTGTAGGTGTCATCTGTTGCATCATCAGTTAGAACACCATCTGCATCGTCTGTTGAATCACAATTCGCGTACGCCACCGCACCATCTATTACACCAGTTGAATCAATCAGAACTACAACTCCAACCGGATCTGCGAAAACAATCCAATCAAGTTGTGTCGCTTTCGTTCCCTTAAACTTAATGACCTTTCCACCGAGATTCGGTGAGACGTTATAAGTCGTTTCTGTTACTATTACTGCCATATTTTTTCCTCCATTATATAATTATCTTGTTCTTATTTGTTACATATTAGACGGTTTCACTTATAATGAAACCGTCTAATATAAAACTTAACTAAATATAGTTAATTAGTCCGATATTTCGTAAAGTTGGCCCATACCTTCAGGGAATTTGTTAACCATCGTCCTGTACGTTGATAGGAAGAACTTCTCAGAATCTCCTGTCTTCGCCAGTCTTTCGAACGTGATATCCTTCAGAATTCTCTGCTGGATAAAGTTGGTGTTAATACAGAACAGACGTCTTTCTGTGCTCGTATTCGGCATAAACTGACTTGCCAGAATTGGAACCCTACCAACTACTGTCTGAACAGATGGTAGTTGAAGTCCCCATGCAAGTGTTACATTAGGATCAACATATCTTGTGTAGTCCATAATCTGCTCAACAAGATCATCTGCTGTGTAAGGATCTGTTACGATCAAATTTGGTGCACCTTTTGCAACAAAACAATCACTTACAAGCTTTCTTACAGCAGATAGAGTGATAGCTCCACCCTGACTTGATGAATTAGACGTTAGAAGTTGTTGAAGTCCATCATGCTGGTACTGGTCCGTAGCGTTGTTTCCTGTCAGAATAGCAGCCTCAAGTGCTTCATTCATTGATTGTGTCTTATTAAGAACTTCTCTCTGCATTGAACTCTCGAAGTGAGCGCCCGCGATCTGTGCAACACCAGTTACACGCCCGGTGACACGTAGATATCTGATTGCTTCACTCGCCTCTTCCTTCGTATCATCCGTCTCATTAAGTGCTGGATCCTCGGCGCCCCACGTTGCAGCTCCTCTTGCGGTAACACGATAATACTGCGCAACTTTACCCTTATTGGTCACCTTCGGGATTAGACCAATTAGAGGGGTCATTCTCCGTGTGATATCAATTACTGCCTGATCCCACACAATCGGGGTATACGCATACCCTGCGGCACCGGATGCGGCACCCACATTAACAGCCTTCGCTAGTTCGCCTTCTCCGGTTTGTGTCACAAGTTTCTCACCCTTTGCGAACGTGTGTACACCATTCATTGCATCTTCGAAGATACTCTCATCCGGGAGTTCACCGAAACTCATCTTATAAAGGGATTCATGGTCGATTTCTCCACCATTTCCCCACCCATCTTTTGCCATATTAATTACCTCCGTAATGTGCTGCGATTACACCTGACAGTATACCCGTCGGTGTCTCGGTAGACTCAGTCTTTTCGACTGTACCCTCGTCCTGTTGTGCCTTATATAGAGGGCTCGCCTTTAGTTCCGCAATCTCAGCCTCTAACTCTTCCATCTTTTTGACGGTCATATCCGCCTCTTCAGTGATCTCGTTACCCTCGTCATCATACTTCTTCTTTGGTTCCTTTTCCTTCTTTTTAGCCTTCTCCACAGTCTCAGGATCTTCAACCTCACCCTCTGACTTATATGATGTCTCGGTACCTGTCTTCATACTCTTCACGTTAGCCTTTGCCGCTGCTTCAAGATCTTCGATCTTCTTTCGCATATCCTTGAGCTCAGCTACGAGTCTGTCGTAATCCTCGAGTTTTTCAACTGTCTCCTGCTTCTCGACCATATTAGTAACGGTATCTTCGATATATTTCGTAAGTTCGTCTACTTCTAGCCGAACAATTCCTTCTTCTTGTTCCATAGTTTTTCCTCCTATCATTTTACCTCCATATTTTATTTATTATGGAGTAATTATTATTTTTTTGTGCCTCGCTGTATAGGTCATTGGCAGTAGATCAATCGATCTACCTATTCAATATTTATAGTTCCTGTAAATTAATTTCGATTAGATTACTGTTTTCAGATTTTTGGACGGTGAGATCTTCCTCTTCGATCTTTACCATGTTATCCAAACCCGTTTCGAGTTTCTCTAATCTGTCTTTCAATGTGGCATTTTCCACAATTAACTCTTCAAATTTTGCCACCGCTTGGTCTACAATCGGATCGTCCTCAATCTTACCAATTTCGCTCCGTTGTGGTCCGAAATCTTCCTTACCGTGTGCCCACATCCAACCACAGAATGCTGATGCATCTTTCATACCCGGGATCCCCTTTGCGGTTCCCATACAGTTGTCCCACCACGTTTTAGGGGCTTTGCCTTCACCCTTCTCGATGGTTTCTGTGTCGTCATTCATGGGACAGTTATCTCCCACACATGCCGCTTTTAGGACTGAAAAGAACGAGTCAGGATTTGCTGGTAGATCTACGAGACTTATTTCTGAGATCCGGGTTGTTATAACACGATTTACGTCTTTTTGTAGTGTAGGATCGAATGTTTTTACTCTTTTTGCTCTCCCACCAATTGAAAAGCCCTTCACGATCCCCTCTTCAACTTTTGTTCGGATACTCTCCGTATCCGGGGCATTTGATATCTTACATACAATAAACGGTCCCTCATCAGTAAATTCGGTCTTCCACATCTTACCTGTCGAATCTGTATAAGAAGGCACCACAACCCCAATAGCAGCCATGTTCGATGTGTCCTTACCGTGCATGTATTTTAGTACGGGGTTGGTCATGTAATCATCCCACACCTTCCGGACCTCGTTCAGATCTACGATTTCACCGTCATGATCCATTTTTTCTGTTGTACAAATTCCGGCGATATAGATATTACCATCATTTGATTTCTCTATTTTAGTCAATTCACCATGATAATTGAATTCGTTATCTGTGATTTTATTTTCTTCTTGTTCCTCCATCTATATTTACCTCCAAATATCTAAAAAAATTAAATAAGATAGACTAATAGTTAATCTACCAAAAAATATCAAAATTAATCAGAATTAAATATCTAATATATTAAATTCTTTATTTTCATAATATTCTTCATCATATTCTAATGCGTATAATATTAATCGTTCCCAAAATGATCTATTTTTATTAAACATAGAATTGTGCCTACCTGATACAGGAATCAATTTCCATTTAATACCGTCACAACCTTGTCGTTTATCATAATCCACATGATGGACTGTCAATTCTCTAACTTTACCACTCTTCGTAACATTACAGATATCACGATGGATTCCAGTTAAATAATCACAATTATTATATTTTTCACGAATCTCCAATCTTTTAGCATTATTAAAATCTTCACAATATGGTTCAAATGAAATTCCACCTTTCCATACTGGACTATTTTTCCCACATTTATTTTCTGACATCCACATATAATAACAAGTATTAGAACAAAATTTCTTTATATCTTTTTGATGTGGATCTACTTTAAATTCACAACCACACTGTTTACAAATAACTGTTACCTTACCACCTTTCCAATGTACAGAATTTTCACCTTTGTATAATCCAGATTCTCTCCTCCAAGTATCCGCACATTCATGTGAACAGAATTTCCTATTATCTTTTTCACTTGGATAAATAGTAAATAATTTATTACATTGTTTACAATTTATAAATATTTTACTCGTACGATTAGGGTTTTTGTCACTATTATGCCATACATGTGAACATTCTTGTGAACAAAAAATAGCCTTATAATCACAACTTGTAAATTCTATACCACAATTTCGACACTTTTTTGTGTATCTTATAAGTTCTGATTCTTCTTTCTTCATAGGATGATTCTCACCAGTATAATAATCTGATCTACATTTAAGTGAACAGAACTTTCTATTACTAGATATATAAGATTCAAATAATTCACCACATTGTTTACATGGTTTTATTATTTTCTTCATTTTATCTGGAGGTCTACCTATCATATATACTTACCATAAGTACATTAGCTCTCATCCTATATAAACCTTTTGGTCATAAACTTTTAAAGTTTTGATAAATCAATTTCTATCAATTCTGATTTTTCCATTTTCATTGCTTGTTCCGATAATTTATCTCGTTTTTTCTCTGCAAGCATCAATGCCGTAGAATCCGAATATCCTTCCGAGATCAATTTATCTTTATAATCATCAACCGAAAACGTTTCAATACTTTCCGGTTCTTTCCTACCTTCACCTGCCATTATTCCTATTACCTCGTCTCGGATATTGCTCTCTTATTACATTTCCCAGGACATCACACGTCTCGCCATCCTGACACCCACCA
>Ga0190344_1000493_pt1 | contig 19291 bp, 19 predicted proteins | sample 48721323_MG_FD_161662 | JGI IMG/M metagenome (GOLD analysis project Ga0190344, IMG submission 161662) | Hydrothermal vent microbial mat bacterial communities from Southern Trench, Guaymas Basin, Mexico - 4872-13-2-3_MG | ecosystem: Environmental > Aquatic > Marine > Hydrothermal vents >... | reverse complement strand
AAGTGTCGGCAGCATCCTGGACTGGCTCAGTGCAAACGGACTGGATCAGTCCACCCTGGTCATCTATATGGGCGACAATGGGTTCAGCTGGGGAGAACATGGTCTGATCGATAAACGTCATTTTTACGAAGAATCTGTCAAGGTCCCACTGCTGGTGCGTTGCCCCGACCTCTTCCAGGGAGATACCACGATCCTGAATATGGTCCAGAATATAGATATTGCCCCGACCATCCTTGCAAGCGCCGGGCTGGAAAAACCGGATTATATGCCGGGTGAGTCTTTCCTGCCTTTGCTGGCCGGGGAGAGCCCAAATTGGAGGAGCCGGATCTACTATGAATATTACTGGGAATATGATTTCCCCATGACGCCAACCGTTTATGGAGTAAGGACAGATACTTTCAAGTTTATCCGTTATCATGGGGTATGGGATCAAAATGAGCTGTATAATCTGATCGAAGACCCGGAAGAAATGGTAAATTTGATGGGAAAGGCAGCCTATGACTCTATCGCCAGAACCCTTTGTTCCGACCTGTTCGACTGGCTTGAAAACAGCGATGGAATGCAGATCCCCATTAAACGTACCGTAAAACATCCCTTCGGGGACTACCGACACCCATTACAGTATTAATGAAATGTTGTTTATTATGAATACAAAAAATTGGATAGTATCCGGAAGATGCCTTGCAGGTATCCTTGTTTTTACCCTGGTGTCCCAATCCTCCCGGGCCCAGGAACTGGTAAAGTATAAGCAGGTGGATACCACAAGGCTCTTCCTGGAAGTCCTTCGTCCCCCGGAGCAACGGGCTGACACAAAATACCCTGCCATGGTCTTTTTCCATGGAGGGGGTTGGAGAAATGGAGACCGCAGCCATTTTGCCCGGCAGGCTGCCTATTTTTCAGAACGCGGAATGGTCTGTTTCCTGGCTGATTACCGGATAGAAAAACGCAACCATACCTCCCCTGTCGAGGCGCTGGAAGATGCGAAATCGGCTATGCGTTATGTCAGGGCCCATGCTGAAAAGTTTGGGATTGATCCCGGCCGGATTGCAGCAGCCGGAGGATCAGCAGGAGGGCATCTCGCAGCAGCCTGTGCACTCGTTGAAAAATACAATGATCCGGGTGATGACCTGTCTGTCAGCCCGGTGCCCGACGCCCTGGTCCTGTTCAACCCAGTGATCGATAACGGGCCGGCCGGATTCGGTTATGCTCAGGTCGGGGAAGAATACAGGTTCTTTTCTCCCCTGCATAATATCCGGAGGGGGGCTCCTCCCTGCATCATCTTCCTCGGGACAGAAGACAGGCTTATTCCCGTGGAAACAGCTGAATATTTCAAAAAAGCACTGGAAAAACTGGGGGGGCGTTGTGATCTCATCCTTTACAAGGGACAGGAACACGGGTTCTTTAATTTTAAGAATTACGAATATTTCAAAGCTACTGTACTGGAAACAGATCAGTTCCTGCAGTCACTGGGATACCTTCAGATTGAACCAGAAGCAAATCTTCCACAAAAAAAGTAATCATCTTTGCGGCTGAACCCGAACATATTGCTTCCCCTGTTGTTGGGGCTTCCTGTGCCGGACCAGGCACAGCAAAAAAATGTACTGCTCATTGTGGTGGATGACCTGAAACCCGTGCTGGGATGTTATGGCAGCGAAACCATCCTTACCCCCAACATGGACCGGCTGGCCACAGAAGGTGTATTGTTCCAGAATAACTACTGCCAGAAGGCAGTGAGCGGCCCTTCCAGATCCAGCCTGCTAACCGGGAAAAGACCCGATCATATCCAGGTATGGAACATGAGCTCCCTGATCAGGGATGTAAACCCGGATATCATTACACTGCCCCAGTACTTTAAAAACAATGGCTACGAAACAGCCGGCATCGGAAAGGTTTTTGACCCCAGGAACGTGGACAGCGGGCATGATGCCATTTCATGGACCATTCCCTATACCGCCAACTGGAAATTGCCGCTGGCAGAGGGATACGAGGATATCCTGTTTGGCAGTTACCAGTCACAGGCGGTTCGGGACAGTGTGGCTTATTATTATGACCGGGCGGCAGACCTGGGTTTAACAGGGTCGGCAGCAGAGGATTATGTGAAGGATCATGTCAAACCCTCTGTAGAATCGGCCCCGGTTCCCGACGATGCCTACCGCGAGGGGGCCTTTGCCAACGAAGCCATCCGGTTGTTAAACGAATTCTCGGGAGGGACCAAACCCTTCTTCCTGGCAGTTGGTTTCAAAAAACCCCATCTCCCCTTTGTGGCTCCCCAGAAATACTGGGACATGTACAACCGGGAAGAAATGCCCCTGGCAAATTTCCAGTCCAAAGCCCTGTACAGCCCGGAATGTGCCTTCCATAATTCTGAAGAATTGCGCGGTTACACAGATATCCCCGATTTCAGCAGATTCAGTAATTATGAAGAGGCGATACTGGATGCAGACCAGCAAAAAGAACTGATCCATGGCTATTACGCCTGTACATCCTATATCGACGCCCTGGTTGGAAAGGTTCTGGATGAGCTGGACCGGCTGGATATGCGAAAGAACACGATCGTATTGCTGTTCGGCGACCATGGCTGGCACCTGGGGGACCACGGACTCTGGGGAAAACACACCAACTTCGAACAGGCCACCCGGGCGCCCCTGATCATTTCCGCCCCTGGCTATTCTACCAATTCCACCTCCTGGGCCATCACCGAATTCCTTGATATTTACCCAACCCTCTGTGAGCTGGCAAACCTGCCCGTCCCATCTGACCTCGACGGAAGAAGCCTCGTGCCCAACCTTGCTGATCCGGTATCACCCGGAAAAAAATTTGCTGTTTCACAGTATTCCCGTGACAGACTCAACGGATACACAATCCGCACAGGACGATACCGGTATACAGAATGGTTTGCCAATGGCTACAGGTCATTCGACCCTTACCTGGAATCGAATATTTCTTATACTGAACTCTATGATTACCAGACTGATCCGGAGGAAACAGAAAACCTGGCCGGGGCGCCCGCCTATTCTGTTTTGAGTGAGGAATTGCATACAGCCCTCCGTGAATTCCTGGAAAACGGATCTATCCCGCTGGGCCGGGAGCTGCCTGGGAATTCGGCCGGCGAAGAATATCTTGTATGCCCGAACCCGTTCTCAGACAGGATCATGTTAGGCACAGACCATGAAGTATCCGGCCCGGTCCTCGTCAGGGTCTACTCCCCGGAAGGAAAGTTGTTGCATCTTAGCAAAGCCATGCCCAGCGAACCAATTGACCTTTCCGGACTTAAGCGGGGCTTGTTCCTGTTGCAGGTCGACGGGATTATGACCCGTGTTGTAAAAAAATAAATGTGACATGGCCAGACCCCTGCTCACCCTCCTGTTGATCTTCCTGTTTCTAAGTCTTCATGCACAGGGACCCAACCGGGAAACAGCATTTCTATTTCTCCAGAAGATGGGGAAAGGGGCCAACCTCATGGCCGCCAAGGTTGATGGGTTTTATTTTGACACCAGGGATGCTGAAATCCTTGTTGAGAACCACTTTACCCATATCCGGCTGGGAGCCAAACTGGATCGATACACAGGCCCGGCACCTGTTTATGAGATAGACCCGGTCCGGCTGAATTATGTCCGGTCCTGCGTAGATATTCTGCTCGACCATGGGCTGATGGTGGTCCTGGATCCCCTGCATCAGTATAATGAAGTATATACAAATGCAGATCTGCCGCGTCTCAGAGCCATCTGGCATCAGATCGCCCTGACATTCAGCCAGCATCCCGTCGAGAGCCTCTGTTTTGAGATCATGAATGAACCCCATGATGATTACAATTTATATGATCTGGTCCATGGCAGTCTGTCTGAGATCAGGTCTGTTCCCGGGAATGAACACCGGATGGTGATTGTTTCTGGTCAGGGCTTCTCAACCCGGCAAGCCCTGATCGATGCGTTCGACCAGGATATTTTCCCTCCGGATGATCCCGCACTCATCGGAACATACCATTACTACGATCCAAGACCATTCACCAATCAGGGCACCATGGGAGAAACCCAGAACTGGGCAGCTAGCGGGGACAGCGATCCGGATTGGGTGGCGGTAACTGCTGCATTCACGGAAGTCAGCACAGCCAATAGCAACTGGGCAGCAAGGAATAACAGCTCTCCCCTTCCTGTGTACCTGGGTGAATACGGGGTGGATAATGCAGCTCCCCTGGCCGATCGCAAAAGATGGCTGTGGTGGATCCGGAACCAGGCTGAATACCAGGGCTTTGCCCATGCACTCTGGAACATGTACAATGACAGCCCTGATTCCAAAGGAATCGGGCCATGGACAAACCTTCAAAAGCAGGATCCTTCAACCAGATACCTCCGGGCCGATCTTGTAGAGACCCTGCTCGCCAGGTATGAAGCCGAGGAAGGAGTCCCGGTTACCGGTTGTACGATTGATGCTTCCCGGACAGATGCCTCTGAAACTGCCATCCGTATGTCACAGGCCGGGGACGCTTTCATGGTGCCGGGGATCTACCAGGGAAAGTCTGGAGATTTCGGGGTTTACCTGAGGGTCAGGAACGAAGGGCCGCTGGCTGCCAGGCTTATACTCAGGTCCCGTAAAGGTGCTGACAGCGGGTTTGGAAATGAAACAAGCTTCGAGATCCCACCAGGTCCGGAAACAGGCTGGGCAACTGTTCAGCACCCGGTATACCTTCCCGCTGATACGGGGGCTGTACTGTCCCTGGAACTGGCTGAGGGAAGCGGGCTGCTGATCGATTTCATAGCGATCAGCCTGGGACAATATTACGAACATTATTTTCCGGGAACCCCTGTCATGACAGGTATGGAGGATCTTCAGGAAAACACCGGTTTCCTGGTCCATCCCAACCCCTGTTCCGGGTACTTCTGGGTCCGGGAGAAGGATGATGCACCCGGCACTTCATTCCGGGTCAGCATCAGCGACCTGACTGGCAGGATCCTCCAGGTCGAAAACATCACCAGTCACGTTCCGTTCCATCTGCAACCCGGCATCTCGCCCGGCCCCTACCTGGTCCAGGTCTGGATTGACGGACAGGAAACTGCACAAGATTTCATACTGATCAAAAAAGAATAAAATGAACACAATCATCTCATTATCACCTGGTTTGGTGGCAGCAGGCGGGACAATTCTTCTGATGGGGAGTGGCCCTTCGGCAGGAAAATCGATAACGCCCCCTCAGAAGCGGCCAAATATCCTTTTTATCGTGGTGGATGACTTGAAACCTACCCTGGGCTGTTTTGGAGACCCCCTGGCCCGGAGCCCAAATATTGACGGCCTGGCACAGTCTGGCACGGTCTTCACAGGGACATACTGCCAGCAGGCCGTGAGTGCCCCTTCCCGGGTGAGCCTGTTTACAGGGATGCGCCCGGATTACACCGGGGTTTGGGACCTGCAGACCTTCATGCGTGACGTCCATCCCGATATCCTTACCCTGCCCCAGTTCATGAAAAAGAATGGTTATACCACCCGCGGATTCGGGAAACTGATCCATGGGGCTAGGAACAATGACAGACCCTCCTGGAGCTCACCGGTGATCAAAGATGAGGAACTGGCCTATGCTTCAGGGTACGATTTTCCTGCAAACGGACACTATCAATCCCCCGAAGCCCAGGAAGTCTACCATGAAGCGCTCCGTAAAAATTTTAACTGGCGACAGACCACTGATCTTATGAAGGAAAGAGGCGTGGCACCTGCTGTTGAATTCCTGGATGTTCCCGATGATGCCTATGCCGACGGTGCCATCGCCAACGCAGGGATCCAGGCATTGGAGGAGTTCAGCAATTCGGACAAACCCTTCTTCCTGGCCCTCGGGTTTCACAGGCCTCACCTGCCCTTTGCAGCGCCGCTGAAATACTGGAACCTGTATGAGGATACGCCCTTCCGGATGAACCCCTTTCAGGAGCACGCCGCCCATTCCCCCGACCTGGCCTACACCACATGGGGAGAGTTACGCAGCTATTCGGATATTCCGGCCAAAGGGGATCTCGATGAAGAGAAACAGATCCAGCTGATCAGGGCCTACTACAGCTGTGTCTCCTATGTTGATGCCCAGATCGGGAAGGTTCTGCAAAGCCTCAAATCACTGGGAATGGCTGATAATACCATCATCATCCTCTGGGGCGACCATGGCTGGCACCTGGGCGATCACGGGCTCTGGTGCAAGCACACAAATTTTGAGCAGGCCACACATGCACCCCTGATCATTTCTGCCCCGGGATATCCCGCCAACCAGCAGACCTCCTCTCTGGCAGAGTTCATTGACCTGTTCCCGACAATCACCGAACTGACCCATCTGAAAACCCCTGCCACGCTCCAGGGCATGAGCCTGGTCCCGCTGCTGAAGGATCCTGCCGGTATGGTAAAAGAATACGCCATCAGTCAGTATCCCCGGAACAACGGGATCATGGGATATTCCCTCAGGAATGACCGCTACCGCCTGACAGTCTGGATAAGCGACGACTATCGCTCTACCCGGTCATTCGATCCCAGGCAGGTAAAAGCGGTTGAACTGTATGATTACCAGGAAGATCCAATGGAAACAGAATCAAAAGCGGACCTGCCGGCTTACCAGGCGGTCCGCGAAAGCCTGATGGAGCAGTTGATGGATTATTTCAAAAGCCAGATCCGGGTGGAGCAGGATCATTGATCCTTCCCCGGCAGCCACCGGCGAATTGCCCGAATAACATCCCTGGTATTTGCCTGAACAGGCACCGACAGGATCTCTTTGCCTGAAAGCCCGCTGAGCGCGGCAGGTTGGGCGGGCACAGGCAGACCATCTTCTTCCTGGTGAATGAATTTTGCCGGATGGGCCGTTTCCAGAAAGAAGCCCTGCAGGTTGGCATTCAGTTCCAGCCAGGGCCTGAGACCGGCCCATCCGATGGCTCCGTGCAAATCGGCAATGTATCCGCATTTTTTGTATAACTGCCCGATCGCATCCAGAATTTCCGGATCGGAATTCAGTGAAAAACCATGTATCCAGGTGGCTATCCGGCTATGATTCCAGGAAAAAAGCGACATGATCCGTTCCACATTGCCGGGATTCCCCACATCCATAGCACTGGCCAGGGTGGAGCGGGAAGGACGGGGTTTGTATTCTCCCGTTTCCAGGTATTCGGGAAATACCCTGTTCACATTGGTAGAGGCCACAAACCTCTCTACCGGCATGCCCGTATACATGGCCATCAACCCTGCCGTCAGGTTACCGAAATTCCCCGAGGGTACCGAAATCACCAGCCCCCTGTCCGGTGAAGGCATGTTCAGCCAGGCATACAGGTAATATACCATCTGGGGCAACAGCCTGCCCACATTGATTGAATTGGCGGTGGTCACCCGGAACTTTTCCTTCAGACCGGGATGCGCCATCGCCTCCTTCACAAGCTTCTGGCAATCGTCAAAAGTGCCGTTCACCTCCAGGGCCAGGATATTCCCCCCCAGGGTAGCGAACTGTTTTTCCTGCAGCGGGCTGACCTTTCCGGAAGGATAGCATACCGCCACACGTATTCCCGGCACACGGAAGAATCCCTGTGCCACGGCACTGCCGGTATCGCCCGAAGTGGCCACCAGCACCAGGGTTTCCTCTCCTTCTTTCCTGGCAAAATGTCCCATGATCCTTGCCAGGAAACGGGCCCCGAAATCCTTGAATGCCAGGGTGGGTCCGTGAAACAGCTCAAGGGTGAAGAGGTTATCGTACAGGTGTACCAGCGGTACGGGAAAGTCAAAGGCATCGCGGCATATCGACAGGCTTTCGTCTTCACCGATATGGCCTTTCATATAGGGAAACAGAATGGCATGCGCCAGTTCATGATAGGGAAGGCTCTGGAAAGACCTCAGATCGTTTTTCTTCCATACGGGAATCCGCTCGGGCATGTACAGGCCACCGTCGGCCGCTATTCCCGACAAAACCGCTTCGCGAAAAGAAACCCGGTCCCTGCCCCGGGTGCTGATAAATCCGATCATACGCTCTGTATTATCCGGGCACCGGGCGCATCCGGTCCGGACACATATATATGACAATTCACTCCGTGTTTATTAAAAGCCTCTTTCATGGCTTTTCCAACTTGCCCGGCCTTCTCCCTTCCTTCACACAAGGCAAATACCGAGGGACCGGCTCCGGAAATGCTGCTGTTCAGGGCACCGGCCCTGAGTGCCGCTTCCTTAACCTCCCGGAACCCTTCAATAAGCGGCGCCCGCTGGGGCTCGATCAGCTGGTCTTCCATACCCCGGCCAATCCATTCCGGGTTCCCGGCATACAGACCGGCCACGAACATCCCCACCCTGCCCCATTGCCGGGCAGCAACGGAAAGCGGGACCTGTTTTTTCAATATGCGGCGGGCATCAGAGGTTTTGACCATCATTTCCGGGTAAACCAGGCACACATAGAGAAATTTCGGAACGGGAACCGGAATCACGCGTGCAGGATTGGCGGGATCGGTCAGGCAGATCCCCCCGAAAAGGCAGGGAGCTACATTGTCGGCATGCCGGCTGCGGCTGGCCGCCTCTTCCCCGTCGAGGCAGAAAGACAGCAATTCCTCCCTGGAAAAAGGGTTTCCCAGGAGCTCGTTGACCGCCACCACAGATGCCACCGCACTGGCGGCACTGGAGCCCATTCCCCCGCCCGGCGGGATTTTCTCCTCGATAACGATCTCCAAACCCTTCACTTCTCTTTTCACCTGGCCGATGAGGTTCACCACCCCCTTTGCAGCAGCATTTCGCAAAGGATTCGGTGGCAGTTCGTAAGGAGTTTTATTGACGAGGCATATGCCGGGCCTTCCCCTGAAACAGGCCGACACCACATCAGCCGGGCCCTCCAGGGCCATACCGAGCACATCATAGCCGCTACCTATATTACCCACGGTGGCGGGAGCAGATACCCTGACCACTCTCTCCTGTTTGAACATTCATGCAAATAATTTCAGATCAATGCATTTTCCTGATATCCCAGCCTCACCAGATCGATCCTGGCCGGATCGGCCGTGCCCAGGCCGAATTTGGTGTCGGCTACCATAATATGTTTGGGCGGAGGATTGATGGGCCGTTCTTCCCCGAAATATTCCCGGCGTTTGGCCTGAATAATGCGCACACCGGTGGCATCAACCGCCACAGGATCGAATCCCACCAGCAACCCGCCATAATTCCAGGTATATTTCCGGTTAAAATGATGGGGTCCCACACCATGGAACAGGGGGGTCAGCATCACCAGGATATTCAGCCGGGTTTTCCCTTTCACCTGCGGATAGAACCAGACAGATGCCAGGTCGGCACAGGAATCGGGGTGCATGTCGGAAGGTCTTCTGGTGAACATGATGTAGTTCTTGATCAGGGTTCCGACCCCTGACCAGGCATGGGTACGCATGGGGCGCACATTGATCAGGGCAGTAGCCCGTTTGAAAACGGGATCGTTGATCACTCCCCGGTCGAGGATACCGATATCCTCCTCCCTGATCCCGATGTCCATGGCATGCCGGCGTATCCCCTGCTCGAGCTCCACGGGAGTGCGCAGGCGGGCCCATACATTGGTTTTTATGCCCAGCACATCGTCTGGGCGAAGGATCTGCAACCAGGCGTCCCGTACCGTCGGTCGTCCCGTAAGTTCCACCACCGCCTCGTCGAGCATCCGGTTGATGATCTCCCCGTCGGTTTCCCCGTTTTCCTTCACCACGCGATGGTTTCTTATCAGAACCACTTTCGAGCGGTTGTTTTCGTTTCCCATCAGCCCGGCAGGCCAGTTCATAAACAGAGCGCCGGCCACTGCCGCTTTTGCCGAATCTTTCAGCAATTTTCTTCTTGAAATGGGTTTTGCCACCATAATGAAATGTATTGGTTATTCGGAAGAAAATATTTCACGGACCATTTCCATGGCAGTTTCCCGGTCGGGCGCCCGAAACACCATGGCCATCCTGGTTCCCTGCCGGTGACCGGCATGCCAGCGGTCACCCTCCTGTTCCGTCAGGGGGGAAGGCTCACCGGCCTTTTCTTCCCAGTATCCCCTCCAGGCAGCCTCAGCTCTTTCCCCGGAAGGGAAATCCATCAGCAGGACATAATAGCTTCCCCGGGGGCTTGTGTAACGGCCCAGGCAACAGTGGGTGTCGTTCTCAATCCCGAAAATATTGCCGTCGGCAATGTAATAATACCTGTTGGCCCAGATATAATGCCTGAAATACACAACACTGCCTTCAACCAACCCCCTGGGAGGCAGGGCGCTTACTATGTCAGGGGCCGCGCCGGAAACAGAGATATGGCTGTCGATATATCCGGCCAGCCAGCGGATCATTTCTTCCGATTCGGAAGTTTCGTATTCCGAAATAACGGAAACATAATACGGGCCTTTCCAGAAAAGCACGGCCCCCGGAAGAATCTGCGAGCCCTGTCCGTATTGGTTTCCTTCTTCTTCCCGGGTCTGTGTATATATCCCATAGGCATTGGCCGGCTCGATCATATCGAATATTTCCACCTGAATAAAGGGTTTACCGGGGCATTCGTACCGCCGGCTGAGCACTTCCCTGAAGCCATATGAAAGATACAGCTCGGCCCCTCCGTTGATATAATCGAATAGATTTTCAGGATAAAAATACCGGTCGGGGTCCGCCGGCTTCCAGTCACCTGCCCGGGGCGGCAGGAATGTATCGGGCCCGTTTTCTGAGGTAAATCCCTGCATAATCACCAGAAGGCTGAAGATAACACATAAATTGATTTTCATAAACTAACCGGTCAATGAATCACACCAGCTATAAATATAAAAAAATAATAAGGCAAACGAAAGACTCCCTCTGTATCTCCCGGAAATAATGCGTATTATTTTCGCTACTCCCGCCTTTTGCGTATTTTTAGACTTGTATCTGCCAAAAGCCCTATTCATTTATGAAGATCAGTGAAAAAGGTATTTTTCTGCTCAGAAACCTGGGGAAAGGGCTGGGCTGGCTGGTTTTACTTCTGCTGGTATTTATTATTCTGAAGAAAAACCTGGGGGAACACAGTCTCGATACCCTGGCACCTGTACTCGACCGGCCGGCTTTGATCCTGCTCATCTATGTGGTTTCGGAAGTGGCCTTCGGAATTATACCCCCGGAAATATTCATGCTGTGGGGACTGAGGACCGGATCACTTCCGGCCTATGCCGGCTGGGTGGGCGTTTTTTCGCTGATTTCCTATGCTGCCGGAATCCTCGGGTATGCCATCGGGTACACCCTTCAAACCACCCGTTTCTTCAGGTATGTGAGGCGATACCGGCTCAGTAAATATGAATCACACCTGCAGAAATACGGCTCCATGCTGGTCATTGTGGCATCCATGACCCCTCTCCCCTTTTCCGCCATCTGTATGCTGGCAGGGTCGGCCAGGTATTCATTCGCCCGTTTCCTTGTCATGGCCCTGGCCCGTTTTGTCCGGTACGGGTTATATGCCTACCTGATATGGGAAGCTAATGTGATGGTACCTGCCTGAGCTTGTCCCTGAATATTTCCCTGAATTTCTCCATCTTCGGGCGGACGACCATGCGGCAATAAGACCCACCGGGATTTTTCAGAAAATATTTCTGATGAGATTCTTCAGCCGGATAGAAAGCCGTAAACGGGGATATTTCCGTTACAACAGGCTTTGAAAAGGCGCCCGAACAGTCGAGCTTTTTTTTATACCGTTCAGCCAGATCCCGCTGTTCCTCATTATGCCAGAAGACCACCGGGCTGTACTGGGTACCCGCACCGGCTCCCTGTCGGTTCAGGGTAATGGGATCATGCACCGACCAGAACACCTTGAGCAGTTCGTCATACCCGGTAACCGTCGGGTCATAGGTAAGCTGCACCGCCTCGGCATGGCCTGTACGGCCGGTGGTTACCTCCCGGTACGAAGGATTTTTCACCGTGCCTCCCGAATAACCGGAAACCACCCGTTCAACACCCTTCAGTTCCCGGAAAACGGCTTCCACACACCAGAAGCATCCGGCGCCAAATGTTGCTGTATCCATATTTTCCTGTTTTTCCATGCCGGCAGATGATTGGGATGACCCTCCCGCCGTGAATAACGGCCGGCCAGACAGAGCCATTACCAGAAAGATCATTGCTGCCGTTTTCATAACACAACCGTTTACACCTGAAACAACCGGGAACCCGAATGATTCAAAATTCCCGGAAAAACAGGCATTTCCGTTTTGAACAGAAATAAAATTCCGCTCAAAACAGAAAGAGTATGAAGCGAAATATTCACATTTTCTTATTTTACAGCCGTTTTTATCATCATGTACCTGATATGAATATTTCCGTAACCGGGTCCACCGGACATATCGGCAACAACCTTTGCCGAATACTCGCCGGCCTGGGCCATCGCGTGCGGGTTCTGGTAAGGAACGACCACAGGGCGCTGGAGGGTCTGGAATGCGAAAAAGTGTACGGGGATCTTTCCGACCCCTCTTCGCTACAGCCACTCGTGAGCGGAGCCGATGTTGTGTTTCACCTGGCCGCCACCATTGCGGTAAACGGCACCTCGTGGGGAAAACTGGCTGCAGTCAATGTCGGCGGAACACGAAATATAATCAGGGCTGCGCACGAGGCAGGCCATCCCCGGTTGATCCATTTCAGCTCCATCCATGCCCTGGAGCAGAAACCGTATGACATCCCCCTGGATGAAACCCGGGACCTGGCCCTGGACGATCCGATGCCTTACAGCCGCACCAAAGCCAGGGCCGAGCAACTGGTCCTGGAAGCAGCCTCAGAAGGGATGGATGCCCTTGTCCTCAATCCCACCTCGGTCATCGGTCCGCACGATTACAAACCCTCGCTGATGGGAACTTTCCTGTGGAGAGCGGCCCGCAACCGGTTGCCTCTCCTGGTGCCCGGCGGATATGATTTTGTGGATGTGCGCGATGTGGCGCTGGCGGCAGTGGAAGCCATACACCGTGGGAAAAGAGGCGAAAGATACCTGCTGGCGGGCCGGTGGGTTCCGGTAAGGGAACTGGCAAAGCTGGCACAAAAGGCAACACCCGGAACACGGGTGCCGGGATGCGCTCCGCTGTGGGCGGCCAGGGCCGGTCTGCCCCTGATCAGGCTCTGGTCGAAGATCCGCGGCGAGCAGGTGCTTTATACCCGGGAGGCCCTGCGGACTATCGAAACCGGCCACCGGAATATATGTGCGGAAAAGGCAAAAAAAGAACTGGGGTTTACTGCCCGGCCTCTGGAAGAGACCGTTGCCGATACCCTGGAATGGTTCACGCATCATTTTAAAGAAAGCAAATAATGGATATATACCTGTTTACCCGACTGGTGGCTGGATGGACCCTTTTTGCCGTGCTGCTCTTTCCTTTGCTGCTGAAGGTCACGGCCCCCTATGGCCGGCATACCACCACGAAATGGGGGCCGGTAATGAACAACCGGCTGGCGTGGATGATCATGGAAGCCCCTGCCCTGCTGGTTTTCGTTTTCTTTTTTCTTACCGGAAACGGCCAGAAAAACACCCTGCACCTGCTATTTTTCCTGGCCTGGGTGGTTCATTATACCCACCGCAGCTTTGTGTATCCTTTCAGGATCAGGAATCATCGGAGGAAAATGCCTGTTGTGGTGATGGCAATGGCTTTCTTCTTCAACCTGGTGAACGGGATCCTGAACGGCTGGTATCTGGGGAATGCCGCCGCCCATGCCTTCCCCGCCTGGCTGTTCGATGTGAGGTTTCTCGCGGGGGCAGCGCTTTTCATCGGGGGATTGTCACTCAACTGGTGGGCAGACAACCGGTTACTGAATCTCCGGAAAGTATTGCTGCCCGGGGAATATATCATCCCCCGGGGAGGCATGTACCGGTATGTTTCCTGTCCCAATTTTCTGGGAGAGATGGTTGAATGGGGAGGATTCGCCCTGATGACCTGGTCGCCGGCGGCTTTTTCGTTTTTTGTATGGACCGTGGTGAACCTGTTACCGCGGGCCCTGGACCATCACCGGTGGTACAGGAGGAAATTCGCAGATTATCCGGCTGAACGAAAAGCGCTGGTACCATTTATTCTCTGAGAAAACCCGTAAAACAGACAGACTGGTTGTCAGAAACCCATCATCTGGCGGATCCGGAGCAGGGCCAGCTGGGAATAGGCCTCATTGAGGGAATTGTTGATCATTTCCAGCCTGATGCGGGCTTTCACGCAGCACGGCTTGTTGCGGTCGGACAGGTCAGACTGCAGATGGGCCTGTAGCCTGCTCTTTTGCCTTTCCAGCTTTTCCAGCCTTTCCTCTTGTTCTCTTATCATGGAGACTCCTGCCGACATAGATCTGTTTTTTTGACCCCTTTTTATGAAAAGACGATGAACAAATCCGTTTGTTACAAATTTACAGGTAAAATTCACCGATTAGTGTCAAGGAAAGGTTAAGTATTCTTAAAGTTTGTTAACGGAATTTCGGAGTGTTGCGTTTTTAACAACTCCCTTTCATTCATAAAGAATATGACTGTTTTTATTCAAACAGGCCGCCGCTACGCGGTTCGATGGTTTTTTGCTTGACTTCCGCGCCGTGCATTCGCTCCGGTCATGATGGAAACCGCCTGATACGGCGGCAAATTGATTGCAGGTCAGCCATCTACGTAGCCATCTACGTAGTTTTCTACGTAGTTTTCTACGTAGATAACTACGTAGATACCCTTACAGTAAGGGAATTCTGTGAGGTTGTGGAAATATTTTCCGCTTAAATATCACAAAAACCTGCCGGTTCATTATCCGAGAGCCGGTGGAAAGGGACGTGGTCCGTTCTCCAACTCAAAAATGGTTGTCTGTGCATAATGCATATCCTCAGCGAACCGCGCCCCCCGGCTGCCTAGTAAGATTCTGCCAAGTTGTGATACACGAAGACATGGTCGTAGCGACGATCACAAAAGAGTGCGCCGCCGGGTTTTCTGATCTCAGGAGGAGTCTTCACCCGGGTCGACGTTTTCGTACCGAACTTTCCGGGTTTCTGCAGCTCCCGGTATTGATCTTCCGTTAACAATTCGCTGCCCATAGCAGCGGCCGTGTCCATGGCGTTATTCTCCGGTTTGTGTGCTTTCCGCGATTCCAGCGCCCCGCGATGGCAGCACCGGGCAGGTAGCGTCTGTAATTAGCCGGAACATGCCGGTTAATTATTATTCCCGACAGCCGTACTCTTCTTCCATCAACAATTGATTCACCAAGTCCTTATCGAAATATTCAGGGTCGAATTCTCCGCCCAGCCATTCGACATAAGTTTCATATTCCTCATGGTCAGGATCTTTCAATATTTCCAACATGTCGGCATATCCCCATACACCTCCGCAATCCTCCGGCGGGCAGCTCATCTTGCCTGCCAGGCAGACGGGATACTTTGTATTCTTATCAACCGGAAGTATTTTTTCCAGAATAATATCATGTTCCCACCCGTCACCGAAATCATATTCATAAACCATCTTCTCTTTCTCCTTTTTCAACAGATCGGATAATTTCATGTTTTTGTAATCCACATTATCCATTTCATCCCAGAAATCATCATCCTGCATTCTCGCACTATAAAAAGTGTTGTCCTTAATAAACTGATGCAAATGTGAATTGGTCCACCCCATGGAGGTTTGAATTACCTTATGAAAATCCGATAACAACAAGTCGGAGGGCACCAATAACCGTCTCCAGATCTTCGGCTTAATTCCTTTCAGGGAAATTTGAATCTGGTAAATTTTTGCAGACATATCATTTTTTCTTCAAATATAGGCAAAATGTTGTTTCGGATTATCCTGTAATTACCTGTCACTTTCTGCATGCTGAACCGGGCCCCGCGCCGGGGCGGGAGGGTGTTCTTGCTCCGGTGCAGACCTTCCCGGATAGCCTCTGCCTGGCCAAAGAGAAAATGCCGGATCAGCAATACGAGAAAACGAACAAGGAAGACCGTTTATCCGCTGCCAGCAACCAAAAAGCGTCCGGTGAGACCACTGCAAGGCCGGATGATTTATCATCCGTTCATTTTAGCCTTGCAGATATCGAAGAGGATGATAACCGCTGCTGAAGCGGTAAACGGTCAATGATAAATAGCCCTGCTGTCAGATCAGGTCCTGACTTTTACAAATTAGTATTTGTTATTTGCATTTTATAGAATTGCCATAATCAACAAGATTCATGAATTCCTTTTTGCTTAATTCCCCTAGATGATGGTATTGATATTTCCCGAAAACATCCATTAATAATTTTTTATTATCATTAGGTTCCAATATTTTGAAACTACTTTCATTAATAACCATTGCATCATTATTGATTTCAAGAAATGATACAGGGGTTTTGCATGTAAAGTCTATATTGACCAATTCTATTGTTTTAATCGTTTTGTTTTGTAGGGTTTTAAAGTGAATTGATTTGTCAGAGATGTCGTATACAATACTCCATTGAGTATCTTTTTGACTTACATAATCCAAAATTTCAAATGTCCTTTTCCTGCTGATATTTTTTCCTTCCTCCATTTTTAACATAGTAGCTGCTTTTACAAATCTTTCGTTTGATGTATTATCAGGTCTAACCTCCATATCGCCTCCGAAACCTGTAAAGTTAACAAGGTAATTAAGCGAATTCTCATAATGATTGTTGCTTAATATCGGGTATGGAAGATTAGCGCCATTATAAACATATGTTTTGTTATTATAAAACTCTACAATAGCATTATTACCATAACTGTCAGATATTAAATAGTGTAAGTTAATAAGCAATGGAGCAACAACAATACTGTCTAGTGATTTGAGAAGTTGTTCGACGTTTGCAAAATTATCAAGACAGAATTGAGTCCATTGAAATTCGTTCATTTTATACTTATCATCGTTTTCCGGTGTTTCGCCCCATGAGTTTAATTCTTCTATTACCAGACCTTTTTCGTTCATTCCGCCTAAAGGAAATTCTTTGCCAAATTGGTTGAATGTCACGCTGCCATATTTAGATATCCATGATAATTTTTTTGGATTATCACTATATGCAGTTTTAAAAACACCTTTCTTATTTATCAGAACGATGCCATCACTAATTTCCCAGTCAAGGTTTTTCGCCAGCAGTATTTGATTTTGGTTTTTTACTATAAAAGCAGTGCAAGCTTTCAAGGTATAAGGAATGAATAAAAGATGAGCGAAAATTATTCCTTGAACTACCGGATGAAAAATGACAGATACACGTCTCATTTTTTATTTTTTTTGCAGGAACTTTTTTAAATGTTAAATACTAACGATTGGCGGTTGTTTTTTGTTGCCGACCTGCCTATCGGCAGACAGGTTTCGGAGCGCTGTCCTGACAAGTTGCACGAAAATTTATTAGATGCAGAAACACTTAAATACGCACTGTCACCGCAATAAAATATACCGCCTGTTACCACCTGGTGTTCTGTCTTCCAGTCTTGTAAACCATTGTAATTATTCAGTTTCTGTATCATTGGCAATTTATTTTCTGCTCGTGTGTAAGCATTTTTTATTTTTGAGTGGCTGGTTGTTAGTTATTTCTCATTTCCCTTTTTTATCAATTCATAATCCTGTAAGACAATCCGAATGCTTGAAATGACCAATTCCGGATCATCATAATGCACAAAATGTCCAGCATCTCCACAATAAAATAACATTCCTTTGTCAACCGACTGTATCACATCAATCCATCGCGCTACTCGATTTCTCATTTTTATTCGAAAAACCGCCTCGTCATCGAAATCTTTTGAACGCATCCTTTCCGGTAAATCAAATCTGCCGCCTGTAATTATATGTACAGGCAGGTATTTTGGCAATGGGGATTGTTTGATTACTTCAAATTCATTTTCACGTAATTCTCCAAGAATTTGACTTTCTTCCTGAACCGAAATTGGTATTTTTAAATTTGGCGGGCAATAATATATTTTTTGCATTATTGAATCTACCTTTTCTTTTCTTAGCCCAATCTCCTCATAGTAAACCCTGCGACTAATTTTATCTTCGGTAAAATCAGCAGGGTCTATTATTACTAAACCAGCTAATAACTCAGGATAATAAACTGCAAAACCGCGAACGTAGAGACCACCTAAAGAATGCCCGACAAGAACATATGGTGGTTTGATATCAAGGTATTTTAAAATCTTAATTAACTTATCTGATACATTTTTAATAGTAGGCATCTTGTTATCTGGTTCAGACTCTCCAATCCCAGGCCTATCATAAGTTATCAAAGGTGCTAATTCTGAAACCCCGTTTAATATCCTATCCCAATGACCCATTGGTGTCCCGAGTCCACTTTCAAATACAATCACAGGTTGACCCTCTTTGCGATTTTCAATCCCAATGGTATTTATCCAAATTTTGGAACTATCAATTGTTATAAATCTTTTCTGTGAAAATGAATTTAAACTTATCAAGATTGTTACGGTAAATAATGCTAATCTCATTATTATCATTTTATGTTATTTTTTGTGCAGTGGGTTCATTACAACTTGCCACTAACGGTTTTGCAGATAAAAGAAGTTGCCGAAGGCAATTTGGGCAAACGAAGTGAGGCTTTTATCCGCTGTTATTGGTAGTATTATCTTATTTCAAATCTTTAAGTAATGGTAGAACTCCCTCAAAATACCAATACCAGGGTCTTTTTTCTCTATAAATTCGATATTCTGAAAGAGGTTGTATAGTGCGGCATCGTTTTTTTGTTTCTGGTTTTGCATCAACTTTACAACACCCAGAATGTGCAATATTGTTTCTTGCTTCGATTAGCTCACACAAATATTTCATCTGGTCATTTGTAAATGAAATAATAGATTTTACAGGTGCTGAGTCGAAACATGTATGCCATATACTAACTCTTTCGCCTTTATTATTTACCAAATAACCATTGTTATCTAATTTATAACCATTTTTACCGTTCAAAAAATTATCAAGAATGATTTCTAATGCTTGTTGTGTGCTTATTATTGCCAGATGATAATGTAGGCGATCAAGAAAGAACTCTATATGATCCTGTAATGTATAATCGGGAGCAGAAACCATACTTTCTTGAATTTTGTACATCTCATGATTTGTAATTGGATAGCTTTGGTAAGATTCTACATAGCTACTTGAATAATTGAAGCCCTGTTGAGTATCTTGTGCATTAATTACTAAAGTTTCGCAGTTCTCTTACATGTTGAAAACTAACTTGATATAGAAGAAAAAAGCAGCATGATAATTAGGTTAATATACTGGCTTTAAATACATTAACAATGTTATCCAAAACATTATACCATGCTGCAGAGTAAAGATATTAATAAGATTGCAGAATTAAAAAACGGTTTTACCCCCAGGTGGCTTGAACCGGATTTTATCTTGAGTTCTTTGAAAAGTTTTTCATTTTCGG